>ERZ773100.148-NODE-148-length-42204-cov-8.014211_pt1 | contig 42204 bp, 33 predicted proteins | sample MGYA00511119_ERZ773100 | MGnify/ENA primary metagenome ERZ773100 (study PRJEB29015, sample SAMEA2738000) | human oral metagenome | biome: human oral; feature: human-associated habitat; material: dental | place: China | collected 2111 ...
TAAATTGAATATTTAAATATTATGTTTATATTGAGATTAATAAAACAGCTTTCAGATTTTTGTTTCCTACTTGCTGTTTTAATTTTTGATATCTATTCTGTTTATTTAAGTGCTTCAATTAGAGAATTATCTTCTAAATATTTGTAGAATTCTTGATGTCCTAACATAGTTTTTCCTAAGAATTCTTTAGCTCTTTCTCCAAAACCTTTTAAAGCTACTCTGTTTTCTTTGCTTGTTTCCTTACCATATTTTTTTAAAATGTAATCTAATTCATGTTCTTCCGAAAAATTTATAAATTTAGCATCTCTGTTCATAAATTTCCTCCTTTTTACTCTTTAATGAATTTTTTAGTTACCTGTACCCTATTTTACTATGTTTTTCTATTAATTTCAATAGTTTTTTAATTAAATATATTCCACTGTCTTTGAATTTTATTCTCCAACTCTTCCCTTGTGTCTCCTATTAATTCAAAAACAAGATATTTTATTGGTAGTGAATTTACAACATCTAAAATTTCTTTATCTTCAAAGGGGTCATGATAATCAATAGAGCCTACATGTTGATAGACATTGTTCATTATATCTTCTATACTTAAATTTTTCTCTTTATTTTCTTTTATAGCTCTATTTACATATTCTCCTGACAATGAATAATTAAGGTGCATTCCATATATTAAATTTTTATATTCTCCTATCTTTTCTATATTCTTTTTAATATATTCTATTCCCTCTTTTGAATTTTTAATATCTCTATTATTGTTAATCATATGCCCAGTGTCTAAAATAAAGCCAACATTTTTATATTTTACTCCATTTAAAAGGTACTCAACCTCTTCTTTATTGGTAAGCCTAAGTCCAGACCACCACAGATTTTCAAATAGAAGTTTAAAATTATATTCTCCATCTTCAAAAATTTCATTGATTATTGAAATTACTGCATTTAAAACTTCCTTATCAGAGTATTTAAAATCATAAGTCATTGCCTCTGTAACTTTTACATTACAAGCATGAAAAACCACATATTCAGCTTCTAATTCCTTTGCAATTTTTAACTCTCTTTTATAATATTCAATTAATTCTTTTTTGCTATGTCCTCCACAAAGAGATTTAAAATATTTTTCATCTTTGAGTTCATCATATAAAGAACGGAAATCTTCTAAATACAATTCCATCCAAGAAGGAAAGAATCTCATATGATAACCTTTTATATATTTTTTTAAAGGACTGTTATCTCCATCAAAAAATTTAATTAATTCAAAACCATCAAAACCATATTTTTCTGAAAAATATTGCATATCTTTTTCAAGTTCTTCATTCGAACAAAAATCTGCCATATTTAATAATTTATACATATTTTCCCTTTCTATATTATACAAAAATCTAAAGATTTAGAAATCTCATTGTAATAAACCTTAGTTTTTATTCCAAAGACATTATTTAAATTCTCCTCTGTTATAACTTCTTCAACAGTTCCATCTTTTACAATATTTCCATTAGATAAAAGTATCAACCTTGAACAATATTTAATAGCTGTTCTTAAATTATGAATTACCAATATTATAATTTTATCCTTATCTTTTTCCTTTGAAACTTCCTTTAATAAATCTTCTTCATGCCTCATATCAAGACTAGCAGTAGGTTCATCCAAGAGTATAACTTGACTTTCCTGTGTGAGAATTTTTGCAAATAATACCCTTTGCCTTTCTCCACCTGACAGTTGTAATATAGATTTATCTTTAAATTTATATGTATTTGTAAGCCTCATATATTTTTCTGCAAGTTCTATATCTTTTTTAGAATATTCTTGAAATCTTTCTAAATATGGATATCTTCCAAGTACAACAATATCAATGCAAGGAAAGTCAAATTCAATGTTTGTATTTTGGTTCATAAAAGAAATATCCCTTGCTAATTCTTTTTCATCATATTCTTTTATGCTCTTACCATTTAATAAAATATCTCCACTACTTATAGGATTTATTCCATTTATAGTCTTTAAAAGAGTAGTTTTTCCAGAACCATTAGGTCCTATTATTCCAATAATTTCACCTGATTGACATTTAAAACTTATATCTTTTAATATTTTATTTTCCCCCACAGAGTAAGATATGTTTTTTACTTCTAAAATATTTTTCATAGGGTTTTCCCCTCTCTTCTAATTTTTACAATCAAATATATAAAATATGGTGCTCCTATAAGTGCAGTTATTATTCCTACACTTATTTCTTTGGGTGCTAATACTATTCTTGATAATAAGTCACTAAATGTCAAAAAACAAGCTCCTGCTAAAAATGAGGACTTTAATAGTTTTCTATTATCTGAACCTATTAATTTTCTTAAAATATGTGGAACTATTAAACCAACAAAAGTTATATTTCCACTGATACAAACTGATATGGCTGTCAATAAAGCTATAATAATTAAAATTTTACCTCTAATTTTTTTTATATTTATCCCCAAAGATTTTGCTTCTTCTTCCCCCAATAATAAAATATTTAATTCTTTTCCATAGTAGAATAAAATAGGAGATAAAACTGCAATAGGTATCAATCCAAAGAAAAAATGTTCCCATCTTCTACCATTTAAACTCCCCATAGCCCAGAAAATATATTCTTTCATTTCTGTTTCAGCAAGGCTTGTCAAAATAACAGAAGTGATTGCTCCTACAAAACTACCTATGGCTATTCCTGATAAAATTAAAAGTAAATTATCTGTTCTTCCTCTCAAAGTAGAAATCTTATATATAATAGCTGATATTATTAAGGCAAAAGCTCCTGAAAATATTGGCATTGCAAAAATATTCATTGCAGTCAAACCTAATGAAACTGCTATAACTGCTCCTAAACTTGCTCCACTTGATATCCCAATAATTCCACTATCAACTATTGGATTTTTTAAAAGGCTTTGCATTGTGCAGCCACACAATGCCAAAGCCCCTCCAACTATAACAGCAACCATTATTCTTGGAAATCTAACAAAAAATACTATTGGAATATAGCTTTGTTTAGATATTTCAAAATTAAATAGTTCTGTTTTATTTAATATTATTTTTATAACATCAGAAACTGGAACTCTCACAGCTCCATAGAAAAGAGAAAAAATTATTATTCCTATTAAAAGAAAAAATAGAAAAAGATTGAAATTAATTCTATATTTCATTATTACTCCTTGAACTGATATACAACTTTTGCCAATTCCTCAATACTATTTATCATATATTGAGAAGTTGGTGTAATATCCTTATATTGAATAAAGTAAACTTTCTTATTTTTTATAGCCTTTACATTTCTAAAGCTAGGGTCTTCAAAAAATAATTTTGAAATTTTATTTACATTATCATATTTTTTAGCTATTGGTACTATGATAATATCAGGATTTAATTCTATTACTTTTTCCTTTGAAATATCCTTAAATCTGTCAATACCAGCCTCTGCTACAACATTAACTCCATTTATTAATTTTACCATATCATTAAAAGTTGTATTTTTACCACTTGTTGTGCCAAATGAAGTATACATAAGAATTCTAGGCTTTGCTCCCTTATAGTTTTTAGCTATCTTATTCTGTAAGGCTTTTAACCTATCATCCATATTTTTTATAAGTTTTTCACCATTTTCTTTTTCTTCAACTAAATTTGCTAAGTCCCTTATCAATTTCTTTTGCTCTTCATAGCTATTTGGTGTCTTGTAAAAATATACTTTTGCTCCTGTTATAGCTCCAATATCAGTTATTCTTTTTGACAACCAATCAGCTACTATTATTAAATCAGGCTCTAAAGACATTAAAACTTCTTCATTTCCTTCAACTTTTGGAAATTTTTTAGCTTTATCTACAATATTGGAAATCTCTTTATCTTCATTAATTTTTCCACTTAATCCTGCTATTCTATTTTCAGGAACAAGTCCCAATAGCATTTCATCTCCACTTAAAGTTAAAGATACAATATGATTATATTTTTTAGCCTGTACTCCCTTAGCATTTACAATAGCTGTAAAAGAAAATAATAATATAAGAAATAAAAATAATTTTTTCAACTTTCTTCCCCTTTTTCTATTCAATTAAATATTACATTCTAAATATAAAAATAAGTGAATTACATTTTAAATTAAAAAATTTTTAATGTAAGTAAAAAACAAGTGAAATTGTGTTCTAAATTTTAGATGAAAAATTAAAGCAAGTGAGCCGAACAAATCTCGGCATGTTTAAAGCCAACTTGTTGGCAAGTTTGCCGAATTTGTAGCGAACGTTAATTTTTTATTGTTAAGAAATTTAGCTAACAATAAACTGTTTTTTATTACATTTCTTAATCTGATTAATAATGAACTATTTCTATATTATTTTTAGAATGTATATTTAATCCCTGCATACACACTTCTTCCATTAGCTGGATAGTAAACCTTTCTTGGTCCTGGTGCCCAAGTACTTCTAGTTGAAGTTACTGCATTTGCATATTTTTTATCAAATAAATTGCTAACACCTGTATAAAGTTCTATTCCATTTTCAAAAGCATAAGATAAATTTGCATCTACTGTTACATAGTTATTTCCTTTTGAGAAGTAGTTGTCAAAATCATCTTCTGCATAGGCATTACTTTGATAGTATCCATCAACATTTGCAGTAAGCCCTTTTGTAATATTATAAGTTGCTCCTACATTTGCTGTCCATCTTGATACTCCAGCAAACTCTTTTCCATCATAAGTTCCACTTGTTACCTTTGGTACTATGTATGAAACTTTTTCTCTCAATGTGAACTTATCAAAATAGTGTGCTAATGATAACTGAGCTCCAACTCTTCTTACTTTTCCATCAAAGTTTTGGTTGTTAGAACTAAATGGATTTGTCTTATCATAGTAAATTTCATTTTTAGAATTTATATAGAATACAGATGTTGATATTGATGTATTTTTATATGCATCTCTTAGTCCTATTTCAAAAATATCATTCTTTTGAGTTTTAACTGGTCCATACCAAGCTCCAGCATCTTGTATTGTTGGAGTTCTTAAAGCTCTTGTATAGTTAAAGAAAACATTTCCTGTATCAGAATATAAATAATTTACTCCAAATTCAAAACTATCATTACTTGCATAATCAGCTGATTGTGGTTTTATTTCTTTTAACTGCCAAGTCATAGGATTATAAACTTTTGAACTGTATTCATATTTTACTTTTTCTCTACGATACCCTTGTGTAAATTGCCAGTTACCAAAAGTTGATTTATTCATAATATAGCCAGCAAAAGATTCTCTTTTATCATCAGGTGCTTTTTGGCTTACACCATTTACAAAAACATCATCTTTAAATTTTCTTTTTCCATCTCTATAATCAAGTCCTAGTGTAACATAACTATCTTTTGCATAAGTTACTTTTACTTCTGGTCTTAAAAAATATTCACTAGTTGAATTCTTTTGGAATTTATCTTTATTGTGATAATATCCACCTGTTAAGAAGATATCAAGTTTATCATTTATTTTTTGATTATATTTTGCATTTATAATATCATTTATGCCATAAGTATAACCACTCCAAGAGCCTACTTGTCTTGGATTTTTATCAAATTGTTCTTTACTTAAAGAACCTGTATAATAATCTTTATCTTCACTATGATTATAATTAACTGCTATACTTCCATTATCTAATAAATATTTTCCTCTTAACCAAAGGCTATCTCTTTTATCTTTTTTATTTTCATATTGAGGAGCTCTATCTCTATAATCTTTACTTGTATTTCCTGAATATGAAGCATTTAATAAAAATTTATCTCCAACTTTTCCACCAAGATAAACATTTTCTCTTATAGTTCTCCAAGAACCTACTTCTAATCCTGCTCCACCATAGACAGCTTTTTTAGTTGGTGCTTTTGTGATAATATTTACTACTCCTCCAATAGCTCCATCTCCATACATAACTGCTCCTGCTCCTTGAAGAACTTCTATTTTTTCAATTTCTTCAATTGGAACAGTATTTAAGTTAAAGCCTGCAAGTCCACTTACTGGAACACCATCTAATAAAATAACAGTATTAAATTGTGCAGTTGCTCCTGAACCTCTTAAATCTATTGTTGGAGAAGTTCCATCCATTTGTCTAACAACAACTCCTGGTACTCCTTTAAGTGCATCAGCAATAGTTTTTGCACCTTTTTCTTTTATTTCTTTTGCATTAATAACTGTCATATTTTTTGCTGTTTCACGAATAGGTGTTCCAAAACTATCAGAAGTTACAACTGTTTGTTTAAGCTCTAAAACAGGGCTTTCTTCTGCAAAAGCACTCATCCCTCCTAATGCAATCAAAGCCAATAACATAAATTTTTTCTTCATACTTCCTCCTCTTAAATATGTAATATTTTTTGTATAAATAAAAAAGATTAGGAAACAGAAGATGCCTAATCAGAATTTAATATTAATAATGGTAAGTCTCCTGACTTAGCTTCATCCTACTTTTACACCTTCCCAGTTTCCCAGTGGTTATTGTAATTTCGTCCACCATACAGTAGCATTTGCTGTGTGGGATTCGCACCCAACTTCCTTTATTAAGCTAATAAGCACCTATTTGTTTCTTATTCTTATGGTACTATATTAGAATATAATTGTCAATGAAAAGTATTTATTTTATAAAAAGCAGGTTGTAACGGCAATTACAACCCACATAAAGTAAAATTTTATTATATTTCTTTAATTTCAAAATTAAAAATTGAAATTAAAAACAATATAAACACTTTTAGATAGAAGTACTATCAGGAAAAATACAACTATCAAAATAAATGGCAAAATCTTTTTCGGCATTCTTTCACCTCCATTTTTTAAAAGGCTACAGAGATGTCTACTGGGATTACAGTCAATATTATAACATAATCATTGACTTTTTTAAGTTTAAAAGTTATAATTGACTTAGATATAGAAGTATATCATAAATGGCAAAAGAAAAATCGGGATTACAAAACACCATTAGCGGCAATTAATGGTGTTTTTTCTTTTTTAAATTATAAAATCTCTTTTAGTAATTCTATTGCAGGCTCATCATTGCTATTTTGAGTTCCTAGCTCCCCTTTGAAAGCTTTATTCAAAATTGATTTTTCTAATACATCTATTCTTTCTTCAAGCTCTAATAATTCTTTTACCTTATTCTCATTTTCCAAAACTTCATCTAGTATTCTAACAATTTCTTGTTGTTCTTCTAGTGGTGGTAGGGGGAAAGGATAACTCTTCATAAACTCTGTTGGTACTCTCCTAAAACCAACACTTCCCGTCATATTATATCTTGCGTCCTCTCTAAATCCTTTTTGTTTTAGAAAATTATATAATAATTTATTATTAATTATTTTAGTACTTCTCAATATATGAAATTCCGTTGAACCATACCCTATTTTTTCTTTTAAATCACTTATAATAGCTGTTTTCCCATTTTCCATACAAGGTGTTATTTTTGCAAATAAAATATCATTTTTTATAAATTGAGTATATCCTTTTTGTAAATCTTTAAATTTTTCAAAGTTTTTTTCTATAATTTCAGGACTACTCTCTGAAACATTTTTCATAGGAATAAAATCTACAAGTTCGTTTTCTCCTATATCAATTTTGATTTTATTTGGATTAACCTCAACTACTTCTCCCAATCTCACCCATACCCAACTATTAGGTAATTTATATGGTTGTTCTTCTACTGGAACTATCATATCTTTAACTTCTTTAATAATTGGTTTCTTAGGTTTTTTCTTACCATCTTTTTCAGCTTGTAAACATTCTTCTTCCCACTTTTTAAGTTTTTTCTCATTAATAGATTTTAAAAGTTCTTTTGTATCAGAAGTCTTATTTTCATTTCTCCATTTAAAAGTTAATACTCCTTTAAATGCTCTATCTAAAATAGAAATTTTTCTATTTTCAATATCAATTTTTATTTCTTCAATTATTTCTTTTGCTTTTTTTGTCTTATCAAATAAGAAATCTATTTTTTCCACTATTCTTTTTTGCTCATTTAATGGTGGCAATGGAATATAAAAATTTTCTAAATATTCATTTTTTATATTCTTAATATTAGTTCCCTTTGCTTGTTCTGAAATATATAATCTGTATCTTAGAGTTTTAAATATATAGTGTATCCATTTTTTTACTATAATTTCCTTTGGTCTACATAAAAGTAAAAATGCTCCTATTGTTGTTTTTTCATAGTCTTTTTCTACAACACAAGCTCTCCCTATTACTTTTGAACTTCCTGTTGATGATACTAAAACTACATCATCTTTTCTTATTTCTATTCCTTTTTTGGCAACCTTTTCATCAACATAAATATTTTCTAAAAAAGCTAAACCATTATCTGTTAGGTTATTTCCTCTTAATACTAAATACCCATTTTCTACTTCATCATTTTTTGTATAAGATAGACCTCTATATATATTTATTACCTCTCCCAACCTAGTCCACACCCAACTATCAGGTAGTTTATATGGTTGTTCTTCAACTGGGACTAAAGCTTTTTTTAATTTTTCTTCTAAACTAATTTCAACTTTTTTATTCTTAGCCATTTTTAATCTTCCTCACTTAATCCACAATTTTTTAATTCATTTACAACGGATTTTAGCAAATCAATAGCTTCTTCTAACTTCTCAATAGTTTCGTTAGTGTTTAGAATTGGATTAGGTAATGTTTCAACATCTAATAAGCTTTCATCTTTAATTAAACCTAAATCAAGTGAATAGTCTTTTTTAATAATTTCATCTATACTGATTTTTGTCCATCTTTCTAATTTCTCTTTTTCTTCATCATTTTCATAAGTTGAGATGAATTCTTCAAAGTATTTTTCAGTAAGTGGTGTTGTTTTACCAAAATTAGGCATATTAGTTCGTAAATCATAGAACCAAATATTCTTAGTATTTCCTATATCTGTTCTAGCTCTATCAAAGAATAAAACATTAGTTTTTACTCCTGGTGCATAGAATATACCTGTTGGCAACCTTAATATAGTGTGAACATTACATTTATTTAATAAATCTTGTCTTATGTCCTTTCCAATTCCACCTTCAAACAAAACATTATCTGGAAGAATTACTCCTGCTCTTGCTTTTCCACTTAAATTTAAAGAACGATATATAATTTCTAAGAAATTTAATTGTTTATTAGATGAGGCAAATACTAAGTCATCTCTTGTTGCTCTTTCTCCACCTTTTTTTGTTCCAAAAGGAGGATTAGAAAGAATTAAATCAAAGTTTTTTAACTGTGTCCCTGTTGCTGAAAGAGTATCCCCTTGTAAGAAATTTCCTTCTACTCCATGGAGTAAAGCATTCATTATACCAAGTCTATGAGTATCTGGAACTAATTCACAAGCTGAAAAAGCTTCTTTCTTTTGAAAAGCATAATCTTCTTCTGATATACCATAATAATCATTATTTTTTTCTTTTATATATCTATTTGCAGATATAATAAATCCTAATGTTCCAGAGGCAGGGTCACAAATTCTTTCTTTAAGTTGTGGCTTTGTAACCTTAACAATGGTATCTATTAACACTCTTGGTGTAAAATATTGTCCTGCTCCTGATTTCTTTTCAGAGGCATTCTTTTCAAGTAAACCTTCATACAAATCTCCAAAATCTTCTTTATCCATTGAATACCAATCCATTTTATCTATTTCAGAGAAAATCTTTTTTAAATTAGCAGGCTCTTCAATATTTGTTTTAGCATTTCTGTAAATAATAGCTAAATTATCACCTTTTTGTCCTAAATCTATTAAAGCTCTTTGATAGGCATTTTTTAATTCTAAACCATCTAACTTAACTAAATTATTCCAATGATATTCTTCTGGTATTCCAACACTGTCTTCATTTTCTTGTTCTGCAAGCATTTTTAAGAATAATATATAAGTCAATTCTGTTACATATTCATGATAAGTAATTCCATCATCTCTTAGTACATTACATAAATTCCACAACTTTTGAACAATCTCATTATTTGTCATTTTATACTTTCCCCTTAATTTAATATTATTTCTTCATTGATAATGGATACAATATCTCCTAACTTATCTTCTAATTTTTGATTAATTTTATTGTACCCTCCAAAATTATCTTTAAATATTCCTATTTTAAAATCTTCTTCTGTTAAATAACTATTTTCTCTCAATTGAGAAATAATCTTTTCTATAATTTTTAGCTGAACAGGATTCCAATTTTTTAATCTCTTTATTCTCTTTTCAACATCTTGTATTTTTTCTTCTTTATCTAAAATGGTTGAACCTTTTAAAACTCTTTTTATATAGCTTAGTATATCAGCTGTAATATTTACATTTTGAACCTTTCCATAGGCAGAATTTAACTCAGTTTCTTTATAGCCCTCTTCATCTAAAATATATTTTAATTCCTTTAAATCTTTTCTTTTAAATAGTTTTGGATTTTCTTTTAATAACTTTAAAGCATCCAACTTATCTTGATTTTCTCTTATATACTTTTCAAAATTTTCTAAATAATCTTCTGGTTTTTCATTCTTACCATATATCTGCTTAACACTTCTAATTTCATCTCTATGTTCAGATATGACTCTTTCTTTTTTAGGACTTTGAATACTATCTAAAAATGTTAAAAATTCAATTTCATTTTCTATTTCATCAGGATTCATATTTTTAATATATTCTATATAGCTATCAATACTTTTGATTTCTTCATTTTTCCTATATATATTAGAATTTATCACAAATTTATCTTCTCCTAAGTCTTTTATTCTTTTCTTTTTTCTTTGTAATCTAGCCACTATCTGTTCCACAAAATATTTTTTACCTTCATCAGAGGCATCTTTATTATAGTTTTCTAATAACTTTGCCATATCTATTTGTGGATTATTTACAACTGGATTCATATCAGAAAAATCTTTCATATCCAGGTAGTTTCTAACAGCATCAAATACCTTATAGCTTGTCTTATCTATTTCATCACATTTTCTTGTAGCTCTTCCAAGCATTTGATGGTAAAGTATACGGCTTTTTACCTTTCTTAAAAATACAAGGTTAGTAATTTTAGGTACATCTACTCCTGTTGTCAACAAATCAACAGTTACTCCTATTGTAGGATAAGATTCATTTTTAAATTTTTTAACTAAATGGTCTATGTCCTTAACATAACCTGTCATTTTAGCTATCATTTCTATATTCATGTCATAGATACCTTGCTTATGATACTCCTCTCTTAAAATACGAACAACCATATCTGCATGTTCATCAGAAGCAGTGAATATCAATGTCTTTTCAGGTCCTTCTGGATTGATGTAGTCAACCAAAGCAGAACAAACTTCCCTATTAAAACTTTCTGTTATTACAGATTTATTAAATTTTTCAACATCAAAATCTAATTCATCTTCTAAAACTTCTCTTTGTTTAACACTTTGAGTTTCAATATCATAAACTTTTACTTTTGCTCCCTTTTCATAATGTATACCTTCTTCTGATAACTTTGTAATTATCTCATAAGGTGGCTCTGCATCAACTAAATAACCATCTATAACTGCTTGAGAACAAGTGTAACTATACACAGGCTCTCCAAATATTTCTTGAGTATGTAATGCAGGAGTAGCAGTTAAAGCAATTTTTACTGCATCAAAATAATCTATCACTGCCTTATACTTACTTTCAAAATCTTTTTCATCAAAGAAATCTCTTTCTTCTTCTTTCATATTTCTATCTAAAATATATCCTCTATGAGCCTCATCAACAATAATACAGTCATACTCTCCAACTGTTAATTTCTCTTTTTCATCATCACTTGGATATAGAATTCTTTTTATTAAACTTTGAACTGTTGCTATATGTACTCTTTCATCTTTGTCACTAGATTTATCACCTAGACCCTTTACTCCATATATTCCACCTAGGCTAAGTAATTGCTCTAATTTTACATCATCAAAAGTTTCTTTTGCCTGCTCTCCTAAAAGAGTTCTATCTACAACAAATAATATTCTTTTATATTTATTTGTTTTTAAAAGTCTATATATCAAACCCAAGGCAGTTCTTGTCTTACCTGTTCCTGTTGCCATAGTAAGTAAGACTTTTTTCTTTCCAGAAATAAGACTTTCTTCAACCGACCTAATAGCATCTATTTGATAGTATCTAAGCCCCAAACCAATTTTTGATTCCAAATATTCAAAACTTTCTTCTTTCAACTTTTGGTTTGCAATGTCCTCATCTTTTTCTAACAATTCTTTTAAATCTTTTGGAGAATAGAAACCTTTTAAAACCTTAGGTAAATTTTTTTCTTTTCTTGCATCTAAAAACCAAATTCCTGACTTTTCAGGTAAATCTTTATTATATCCTCTACCATTACTAGCCAATAGAAATGGCACTTTATATTCTCCAAAAGGTGAACCATCACAAAATTTTACATTTTCAAATATCTCTACACCTTTTGCATATATACGGCTATCAACATTTAAAGCAGTTGGAATATCAACATTTAATCTTTTCGCCTCTAAAATTCCATAAAGTTTTTCTCCTAAAAATAGTGCATAATCTGCAAAACCTTTTCTTCCATTTTCTTTTATACAAGGCCATTCAGCAATAGCAAGATTTCTCTTTTTTTCTGGTAAAGTCTTATTTAATTTATAGTTTAAAACTTTTGTATCAACTTCCCAACCTGCATCTATTAATTGTTTATCTATAATTAATCTTGTTTCTTCTTCTGTAAATTCTATTTCTTTCTTCTTAGAAATTAGTTTCTTTCTGTCTTCTCTACTTGTTAAATGAGGAATTGTCTTAATATTTTCTAATTCTTTTTCTATCTCATCAGTTCTTTCAACCAATTTTTGATATTCTTTTTCATAATCAATATTTTCTGGTTTTTTGTATTCAACACTTTCTGATTGAAATAAATAATCTGTACCATATACTTCTTGAAACCAAGCCCCAAGCTTTACAGCAAGTGATAGTAAAGTATCTGCTGTTTGTTCATCTCCATAATTTCCATGTGCTGCCTTGTTTCCTTTTTTACGAAGTGAAGTTAAAATATTGTCAATATCTGCTGGTATTAGACCTGCTCTTTTTAAAATTAAAATTCTATCTACTGCTAATGAATTTTTGTCATAAGTAAAATTTTCAACTTTCAACATAATATTTATTAATTCTTCCCCAAACTGTCTTAACTTCATAATAGCAGTATTTGGGTCTTTGTATAACATATATTCAGCCATCTCTCCAATTTTAGCTAAACCTTGCCAATCATTTTGTAAAAAATTAAAATTTGAATACATACACTCCCTCCACTTTAAAAATTCCCCTTTTAATGACTATTATATCTTATTTTATACATAATTGCCAATAAAAAAAGAGTTTTCAGATTGTTTTTCTCTTACTCACTCTTTTGTTATTTTATATTTTTATATACTTTATTTAACAGCTATAACTCCAATTTCAACTTTTACATCTTTAGGTAATCTTGCAACTTCTACACAAGCTCTTGCAGGTTTAACTTCTCCTAAATATTTATCATAAACTCCATTTATTTTTGTAAAATCATTCATATTTTTTATATAAACTGTTGCACTTACTACATCTTTAAAATCATATCCTGCTTCTTTTAAAATAGCCCCTATATTTTCCAAAGATTGTTTTGTTTGAGCTTCTACATCTTCTGATACTAATGTCATTGTTGCTGGAACAAAAGGAATTTGTCCTGAAACATATAAAACTCCGTTTGCTTCAATAGCTTGTGAATAAGGTCCTAGTGCAGCTGGTGCATTTGTTGTGTTAATAACTCTTTTCATTTTAAACATCTCCCTTTTAATTTATTTGTATTAAAATTTTGCTTTTCTTTGTATATTATAGAATTTATTTAATATATCTGTCAAATAATTTTACATATTAAAATAATCTAACAATTCTTTTTTAACATCTTTTTTCAATTTAAAAATATATTTTACCATAGACTTTCCTTGGCTGTCTTTTATTTCTTTTGCAGATAAAACTTTTTCAACATTTCCCAAATAATAAAAATTCTCTCCATTATTTTTCTTTACAAAAACATTAATTTCATAAAAATTTTCTGCAATCTTTCCCTCAATAGTTAATTTATTATCTTTTCTTAGATAACGACTTGATTTTGAAAACCAACTAAAAGTTTGACTATCATAGAACTCATTTGAATAGTCTGCTCTTTCAGATAAATTGTCCATAGTGATAAATATCAAAAGTTTTCTTTCATTTTCAAATGGAGTATAACCACTTACTTGGAAACCATTATTAAAATTCAAATTTAGATACCAAAACGCTTCCTGTTTTGTGTATTCTCCAAAAAGTTTTACTGACTCTTTTACAAAATTATTATAATTTTTTTCTGCAAAAGCTAAATTATATTTTATTAAATCATCTATTAAAATTTTAAAATAAGAATTATTTTTATAAGAATTTTTAAAATCTTCATCTAAATTATATTCTTCGTCTTTTTTATACAACACAGGCTCAAAAGATTTAGTTGTAGATAGTGTTATAAAAATTTCCTTAGATAGATGTTCAAAAGCATTTCTTATATTTTTTTCTTGATTATTTAAAGAATACTTATCTTTTAATATCTTTTCTGTTTCTGTTATGTTTAATTTATGTTTAATTAATATTTCTTTTAGTATTGACATTTCGTGTATTCTCTTTGCAGGAGTAAAGAAAGTTGATAAAAATATCAAAAATTTCTTTTCAATATTATTTAAGTTTCCCTCTCTATATTTGGGAGCTATATTTTTTAAAACTTCATCATAATCCTTTTTGTATTTTAAAATTACAGTGGGAGATAACATATTCTTTTCATAAAAATCATATAAATAAGGTATTCTTCCTAATTGCTTTTCTAACAATTTAAAGTCTTCTTCTATAAGTTTTCTATTAGAAAAATTAGTTTTATTTATATTTTCAAAAATTCTTTCTTTTGAAATTTCATCAAAACTTATTGAACTTTCCCCAGCTAAAAAATCTGTGGCATTCATTAAAAATCTTTTCATAAAATCTTTATCATAGCTATTGTTTTGAGATATTGCTATTGGAATTAAAAAGTTTTTCTCATAGTTACCAATAAAATCTAAAACCACTGTATAGTCTTTATTTTTATGTTTTCTTAAACCTCTACCCAACTGTTGAATATACACTATTGCTGAAGTAGTAGGTCTTAAAAGTATCACTTGATTAACACAAGGTATATCTACTCCCTCATTGAATATATCCACAGATATAATATATTCAATCTCTCCTTGCTCTAATTTTTTGATTGCTTCTTCTCTTTCATTATCAGAATTTTCAGAACTTAAAGCAATAGCTTTTATACCTTGTTCTAAAAATTTTTCAACCAATACTTTGGCTTCTTCAACTTTTGAAACAAAAATTAAACAACTTAACCTCTCTCCACTATATGAGTAATATCTACTTTTTTCTAAAATATGTTTCACTCTTGTATCAGAAGTAAGTTTTTTTATTGAAGTCTTTTCATCTATACTCTCACCATCAATTATAATGTCTGAAATTCCAAAATAATGGAAAGGACATAGTAATTCTTCTTTCATTGCATCTTGCAGGCGAATTTCATAGGCAACATTGTAATTAAATAGTTGATATATATTAAAATCATCTGTTCTTTCAGGAGTTGCCGTTATCCCTAATAAAAATTTAGGTTTAAAATATTCAAAAATACTTTGGTAGGTCTTAGCTCCACCATGATGAACTTCATCTATAATAATGTAGTCAAAATAATCTTTTGGAAAAATATTCAAATTTTTTTCTTTATTTAGAGTTTGTACCATTGCAAAAACTACTTCATCTTTATTATTTATTTGAAAATTAGAATCAAAAATCTCCATCTTTTTATTTTTTAAAATTCTTTGATAACTGATTTTTGACCTTTCCAAAATAACTTTTCTATGTGCTACAAAAAGTATTTTCTTTGCCTTAGCTTGTTTTACATCAAAAGCTGAGAGATAAGTTTTTCCAGTTCCTGTTGCACTTATAAGCAAGGCTTTATCATTTTCTTTTCTAGTTTCTTCTAAATTTTTTAAGGCTTGCACTTGCATAGAATTAGGTCTTATTTCAGCTAAATCTAAATTTTGATTATTTACTTCTATTAACTTTTTTAATTGCTCATATTTTTTTTGATAATTTTTTATATCTTCTTCTGTTAAAGTTTTTAAACTATCAAATTCTTTATTAAAAGTTTCTAAAACTGATTTAACAATTTTTCCATTTTCAAGAGAATTAACTTTTATATTCCATTCAAAATTTACAGTCAATGCACCCTGTGTTAAGTTACTACTTCCTATAATTAAAGTCCAAACATTCCCTTTTCTAAAAAAATATGCCTTAGTATGATGTTTTCTATTAGTTGCAACTTTTATATCTATATTTTTATATGACAATAATTTTTTCAAAGCTTTTGGCTCTGTGAAAGTTAAATAATCTCCTGTTAAAATTTTCCCTTTAATTCCTTTATTCTCTAAGTTTTTTAATTCTTCCAAAAAAAGAGAAATACCTCCCATAGTTATGAAAGCAACAGAGATTATAAACTCATCACAATCCTCAAAGTATTTTCTAAGTCTTGTAACAATTTTCTCCTCTCCATTGGCTATTAACTCATATTGATATTTCTCATCTGAATTTATATTAAAATCTATACTACTTGTTTTCAATGCTTCTAGTAAAATATTCTCCACTTTATACTCCCAAAAAGTTTTTCTTTTATTTTAGCATAAATATTGACTTTTTATATATAAATGATAAAATTATAATGTAAAATAAAATTTGAGGGAGGAGATAAAATGAGTAGTAATAATGAGGATTTTTGGGATTTTCTTGGGCTTGGTGCTTTAGCTCTCTTAGGTGCTTCAGCTTATTATGTTTATAAAAAAGCTAATTCTGAAGCTAAAAAAGATGAGGCTATTGCTGAAAAAATTAAAAATTCAGAAAATATCAAAATACTTGAAGAGTTACCTTCTATTTCTACTGATGCAATAAATCTAGGTAAAAGAGGATATATGCTTAATAGTAATAATCTAAGTGCTTTAGAGTTAAAAGGAGCTCCAAATGATCAGGAGGTTGTAAGCCTATAGTTGTTTATGTATATATTTAAAATTAAAAAGAACTTACTACAACAATAGTAACCCATATAAAATTAAATAATTTATCTTTTAAAAATTAAAAGCAAAACACCATTAACGGCAATTAATGGTGTTTTTATTTTAAAATTAACTTTTCATTTGCTACATTTCTAAAATATATATTATAATATCAAAGAAATGATATCTAAAAAGGAGATCAACTATGAAAAAGTTAGAATTATATAAAGATTTTCTAGATTCTAAAAGACCTATTCAAAAATCTATACTTTCAAGAATAGAAAATACTTTGAGAAATGATTTTATATACAATAGTAATGCTATTGAGGGAAATTCACTTACAAGGCAGGAAACAGAAGTTATTTTAGAATATAGAGTAACAGTAAAAGGTAAACCATTGAAAGACCATCTTGAAGTAAAGGGACAAGAATATGCTATTAACTTTCTAAATAATATAATAAAAGAGAATGAAATTTTATCTATCAGATTAATTAAAGAATTTCATAACCTTATTTTAGCTCCTGTTGACCCTGAAATTGCTGGACAGTTTAAAAAATTTAAAAATAAAATAGTAGGCTCAAATTTTGAAATTTCTGATCCAATTTTTGTAAAAGAAGATTTAGAGAAACTTTTAGAAGATTATTTTTCCTCTAATGAAAATGTTATTGAGAAGATAGCAAAATTTCATGCTAACTTTGAAAAAATACATCCTTTTTCTGATGGAAATGGAAGAACTGGAAGATTGATAATGAACTTTGAACTTATGAAAGCAGGATATCCTATCTGTATAATAAAAAATGAAGACAGGTTAGAATATTATAATAGTTTGAATGAAGCTCAAGCAAATAATAATTACAATGATATTATAAAATTTATTGAAGATTGTTTAGAAAAGACTTTTGAATTCTATTTTGAACATATTTCTAATAATTGGCAAGAAGAAATTGAAAATTTTAAAAGAAAAATATAAAAAACAAAGCAAAACACCATTGACAGCAATTAATGGTGTTTTTATTTTTTTTAATAGTTTCTAATTAAATTAATATTTTATATTCTATTTAAATATTATGTGGTATAATAAAAAGAATTAGTGAACTACTCACGACTAAAGTCGAGAGCTTCATAAGATAACTGAAAAAGTAAGTTATCTTCTAAGAAGTTTGGTTTTAAAACCCTTATTCTTTTTGGCTAGTCCACAATAGCCACTACTGGATAAGACTTGCGTCTACACCGCTACTTTTATCTGTATATTATATTTAAAAAGAACAACTATACAGAACAGTGAATATTTTACAAGGCTACTGTTTACTAGCCTTAACTCCATATATTCAGTTGCTAATGTTCTAAATATATTATACATTAAAATTAGTAAAATTACAAATTTTAGTGCAACATTTTCAATGTTGGTGTTATTCATCTCACGGCTAAAGCCACGAGTGTTCTAACACATTTAATAAAAAGGAAGTGAAGAATGGAACAATTAGAGAAATTAAAAGAATTTAGGGAACTAGGACTTGGTGAAAAGGTATTAAAAGTATTATCAAAAAAGGGATATGAATCTCCTACACCTATACAAAGATTAACAATACCTGCACTTTTAAAAAATGATAAAGACATAATAGGACAAGCACAAACTGGAACAGGTAAAACTGCTGCTTTTTCTTTACCAATAATAGAGAACTTTGAAAATTTAGAACATATACAAGCTATTGTTTTAACACCAACAAGAGAATTAGCACTACAAGTTGCTGAAGAAATGAATAGTTTAAGTACAAGTAAAAAGATGAAAGTAATTCCTGTCTATGGTGGGCAATCAATAGATATCCAAAGAAAACTTATTAAAACTGGTGTGGATGTAGTTGTAGGTACACCTGGGAGAGTTATAGATTTAATTGAAAGAAAATTATTAAAATTAAATTCATTAAAATATTTTATCTTAGATGAAGCAGATGAAATGCTTAATATGGGCTTTATTGAAGATATAGAAAAAATATTAACTTTTACAAATGAAGATAAAAGAATGTTATTTTTCTCTGCAACTATGCCTGATGAAATTATGAAAGTTGCTAAAACTCATATGAAAGAATATGAAGTTCTAGCTGTTAAAAGTAGAGAACTTACAACAGATTTAACTGAACAAATATATTTTGAAGTAAATGAAAGAGATAAGTTTGAAGCACTATGTAGAATTATAGATTTAACAAAAGAATTTTATGGAATTATTTTTTGTAGAACAAAGACTGATGTAAATGAAATTGTTGGAAGATTAAATGACAGAGGTTATGATGCAGAAGGTCTACATGGAGATATAGGGCAAAATTATAGAGAAGTTACTTTAAAAAGATTTAAAACTAAGAAAATAAATATCCTTGTTGCAACAGATGTGGCTGCAAGAGGTATAGATATCAATGATTTAAGCCATGTTATAAACTATGCTATTCCACAAGAAGTTGAAAGTTATGTACATAGAATAGGTAGAACAGGGCGTGCTGGTAAAGAAGGAACTGCTATAACTTTTATTACTCCACAGGAGTATAGAAGACTTTTACAAATTCAAAAAGCAGTAAAAAAAGAAATTAAAAAAGAAAAATTACCTGATGTTAAAGATGTTATTCAAGCTAAAAAGTTTAGAATTATAGATGATATTGGACAAATTTTAATAGACAATGATTATGATAAATTTAAAAAATTAGCTAAAGATTTACTTAAAATGGAAGATGCTGAAAATATTGTTGCCTCTTTATTAAAATTATCATATAGTGATGTTTTAGATGAAAGTAACTATAATGAAATTTCTCCTGTCAAAATGGAAGACACTGGTAAAACAAGATTATTCATTGCTATGGGAAGAAAAGATGGCATGACTCCTAAAAAATTAGTTGAATTTATTATCAAAAAAGCTAAAGTAAAACAAAGCTATATTAAAAATGCTGAAGTTTATGAAGGTTTCTCGTTTGTTTCTGTGCCTTTTAAAGAAGCTGAAATAATAGTTGAAGCTTTTGCACAAAGTAGAAAGGGAAAGAAACCATTAATAGAAAAAGCCAAAACAAAAAACAAATAAGTATTAACAACTTATTTTTGTAATATTGGAGGTTAAAGTGAAAAAAATACTAGCTATTATTTCTTTGGTAATTATAATTTTAGCAGGAACAACTGTCTATCAGTTTGTAAAAAAAGATAAATATAATTTAGTTTTAGAAATAGATAAAGATAAACCTTTAAAAGAATCCTTATCAGTTTTACCTGTTTCAAATAATCCTTTCTTTAAATTATATTTAAAATTTAGAAATGATGGAAAAGATATAAAAGCTGGAAACTATGAATTAAGAGGAAAATTCAATATGATAGAACTTGTTTCTATGCTTGAAAGTGGTAAATCTAAAGTATTCAAATTTACAATAATAGAGGGAAATACTGTAAAAAATGTTATAGATAAATTAGTTGCTAATGGAAAAGGAACTAGAGAAAATTTTGAGAAAGCACTTAAGGAAATAGATTTTCCATATCCAACTCCTAATGGCAATTTTGAAGGTTATTTATATCCTGAAACTTATTTTATACCTGAATCTTATGATGAAAAAGCTATACTTAATATATTTCTAAAAGAATTTTTAAAGAAATTTCCAGTAGAAAACTACCCAGATAAAGATGAATTTTATCAAAAACTTATAATGGCTTCTATACTTGAAAGAGAAGCAGCTGTTGAAAGTGAAAAACCTATTATGGCTTCTGTTTTCTATAACAGGATTGCAAAAAATATGACTTTATCTGCAGATTCAACTGTTAATTTTGTTTTTAACTATGAAAAGAAAAGAATATACTATAAGGATTTAGAGGTTGATTCTCCTTATAACACGTATAAAAATAAAGGACTTCCACCTGGACCTATTTGTAATCCAACTGTTAGTTCTGTTAATGCTGCTTATAATCCAGCAGACACTGAATATTTATTCTTTGTTACAAAAGGTGGAGGAGAACATTTTTTCAGTAAAACATATAAGGAACATTTAGATTTTCAAAAAAATAAATGATATAACAATAGCTTATATTCTAAAATGTAAGTAAAAAACAAGTGAACTTGCATTCTAAATTTTAGATAAAAAATTGAAAGAAATGAGCCAAGCAAATCTTGGTGTGTTTGAAGCCAACTTGTTGGCAAGTTTATCGAATTTGCAGCGAATGTCAATTTTTTATCGTTAAGAAATTTAGCTAGCAATGAACTGTTTTTTACTGCATTCATTAATGAAGAGGAATTATGAAATTATTTAGAGAAATATTAAATATTAATAAAAAATATAATCTAATAGAAAGTAATGATATTATTGTAGTTGGGTTTTCTGGTGGACCCGACTCAGTTTTTTTAGTGGAAATGTTAAAAAAATTACAACATTTCTTTAATTTCAAAATCTATTTAGTTCATATAAATCATCTTCTAAGAGGTGAAGATGCTGATTCTGATGAAAATTTTTCTTTTGAATACGCTAAGAAAAATAATTTAGAAATTTTTATCAAAAGAATTCCTGTTAAAGAAATAGCTAAAGAAGTGGGAAAAACTCTTGAAGAAGTTGGGAGAGAGGAAAGATATAAATTTTTTTCTGAAATATATGAAAAAGTTGGTGCAACTAAAATTGCAACTGCACATAACAAGGATGACCAAATAGAAACATTTTTATTTAGACTTATAAGAGGAACTTCTCTACAAGGTTTAGAAGGAATTAAAATAAAGAATAATAATGTTATAAGACCTATTTCAGAAATATATAAAAAAGATATACTAGAATACTTGAATAAAAATGAAATTCAATATAAAATAGACAAGACAAACTTTGAAAATGAGTTTACAAGAAACAGTATAAGATTAGATTTGATTCCTTTTATTGAAGAAAGATATAATATTAAATTTAAAGATAAGATTTTCTCTTTGATTAAAGAAATTAGAGAAAATAATCAAAATAATTCTTTGAATTTAAGTGATTATACTGACTCAGAAAATAGAATAATTTTGGAAAAGACAAAATTTCTATCTAATTTTGATAAAAAAAATTTATTGAGTTTATTCTTAAATAAAAAAAATATAGAAGTTAATAGAAACAAAATTGATGAAATTAGCAGTCTAATTAAAAGCAATGGAACTAAGAAAATTGATTTAGATAAAAGTTATAGAATAGTTAAAGACTATACTTATCTATATATTGAAGATAAAAAAGAAAATTGTGTTATAAATAACAATGTAATTCAAGTAAAAATTCCAAGTGAGCAAATTTTTGATAACTTTAAAATAACTGTAAGTACAGTAGAAAACTTAGATATTCCAAAGCAAAAAAATCAATATTTACTAGATGCTATATATAATGATATAATAGAAGTCAGATATAGGAAAGAGGGAGATAGAATTTTTTTAGGTGAAAAACATTCTAAAAAAATAAAAGAAATTTTTATAGACCAAAAAATTCCTAAGAATATAAGAGATAGATTACCAATTTTTCTATATAATAACACTATATTTTGGATTTATAATGTTAAAAAGGCTTATATTCTTAAAATAAATAAAAATGAAAATAAACTTATAAAAGTTTTAATCACAGTGGAGGAGGTAAAATGAACGATAATCAGTTTGAAAATGAAGAGTTAAAAAACAAAGATGATTCTGATGTTCATGAGAAACAGGAAAATAAAGAAAACGAAAATGATGAAAAAAAACAAGAAAATTCTCAAGAACCAGATAATCAAAATGAAGATAAAGAAGATAAGAAACCATCTGATGAGGAACAAAAACAGGATGATAAACATAATCCTTTTAATAATAAAAGAGATGATGAAAAAAGAAGAGTTGTTGGAAAGGCTGTAAAAGTAAATTTTAACTTTAAAGGTTTATTAATGTTAATTTTTATAATAACTTTGGCATTTGTTGTTCCTAATATGATGGATGAAAGTGCAAGTGAAAAAACTAATGATATAAGCTATTCTACTTTTATTAAAAATATTGAAGATAAAAATATTAATGTTATAGAAGAGAGAGATGGCTATATCTATGGATATAAAGAAGACCCTGCTAAATTAAATCAAGTTACTCAAAATAAATCAGGTGGTCTTAAAGCTAAATTAGGTATAAAAACAGAGGAAGAAGTTCAAGGATTTAAAGCTAGACTTATAACAAATAGATTAGGTGAAGATGCTAATTTAATGACTGTTATAAACAATAACTCTGCTATAATTAGATCTATTGACCCACCTGAACCTTCATTATTACTTAGTATAGTGCTAGCATTCTTACCTTATATTATAATGATAGGTTTCTTAGTATTTATGTTAAATAGAATGAATAGAGGTGGAAGCGGTGGTGGACCACAAATATTTAATATGGGTAAATCAAGAGCAAAAGAAAATGGAGAAAATATTTCTAATGTAACTTTTGCTGATGTTGCTGGTATTGATGAAGCTAAACAAGAATTAAAAGAAGTTGTTGATTTCTTAAAAGAACCTGAAAAATTTAGAAAGATTGGAGCAAAAATTCCTAAAGGTGTTCTTCTTTTAGGACAACCTGGAACTGGTAAAACTTTACTTGCAAAAGCAGTTGCTGGAGAAGCTAAAGTTCCTTTCTTTAGTATGTCTGGTTCTGAATTTGTGGAAATGTTTGTTGGAGTTGGAGCTTCAAGAGTTAGAGATTTATTTAATAAAGCAAGAAAAAATGCACCTTGTATAGTATTTATAGATGAAATAGATGCTGTTGGTAGAAAAAGAGGGACTGGGCAAGGTGGAGGAAATGATGAAAGAGAACAAACTCTAAACCAACTTCTTGTTGAAATGGATGGTTTTGGTACTGATGAAACTATAATAGTTTTAGCAGCAACAAACAGAGCTGATGTTTTGGATAAAGCTTTAAGAAGACCTGGAAGATTTGACAGACAAGTTGTTGTTGATATGCCTGATATAAAAGGTAGAGAAGAGATATTAAAAGTTCATGCTAAAGGTAAAAAATTTGCTTCAGATGTGGATTTTAAAATTATTGCTAAGAAAACAGCTGGAATGGCAGGAGCTGATTTAGCTAATATTTTAAATGAAGGAGCTATACTTGCTGCTAGAGAAGGTAGAACTGAAATAACTATGGCAGATTTAGAAGAAGCTTCTGAAAAAGTTCAAATGGGACCTGAAAAGAGATCAAAAGTTGTTTCAGAAACTGATAAAAAGATTGTAGCTTATCATGAATCTGGACATGCTATTGTAAACTTTGTTGTAGGTGGAGAAGATAAAGTTCATAAAATAACTATGATACCAAGAGGACAAGCTGGTGGATATACTCTATCTCTTCCAGCTGAACAGAGACTAGTTTATTCTAAAAAATACTTTATGGATGAAATTGCTATATTCTTTGGTGGAAGAGCAGCAGAAGAAATTGTCTTTGGTAAGGATAACATAACTTCTGGTGCGAGCAATGACATTCAAGTTGCAACTAGTTTTGCTCAACAAATGGTTACTAAACTAGGTATGAGTGAAAAATTTGGTCCTATTTTATTAGATGGAACAAGAGAAGGAGATATGTTCCAAAGTAAATATTATTCTGAACAAACAGGAAAAGAAATTGATGATGAAATTAGAAGCATAATCAATGAAAGATATCAAAAAGCTTTAAGTATCTTAAATGAAAATAGAAATAAATTAGAAGAAGTTACAAGAATATTATTAGAAAAAGAAACTATTATGGGAGATGAATTTGAAGCCATAATGAAAAATGAGAATATTTAATAATTATTGACATTTTTAAATATTTTTGCTAGAATAAGCAAGTAATTTAAGCTCAGTTTTGCAATTAGCCAATGTATTACTTAGCTTAGATATTAAATATTAGGAGGAATAAAATGAGAACAAAGGCAGAAATTATTAAAGAATTTGGAAAATCAGAAGCAGATACTGGATCAACTGAGGTTCAAATAGCTCTACTTACTGAAAAAATTAATCACTTAACTGAACACCTAAGAGTGCACAAGAAAGACTTTCACTCAAGATTAGGATTACTTAAAATGGTTGGGCAAAGAAAAAGATTACTTGCTTATCTAACTAAGAAAGATCTTGAAGGATACAGAGCTTTAATTGCTAAATTAGGAATAAGAAAGTAAGAAAAAATATTAATAAGGGGGATAAATTTATCCCTCTATTTTTTTAATTTTTATACATGAGGGTGAAAATTATGAAAAAATTTTTTGTATTTATGATATTTTTATTATGTTCTGTTATTACTTTTCCAGATGAAGTTGCAACAAATAAAAGTGAAACAAGAGAGGAATACTTGTCTGGAAAGATTATTGCTCTTGTTTCTGAAGAAAACTCAGATGAAGAAGGTGTAGCAAAATTACAAAAATTTAATGTAAAACTTTTAGAAGGTACTGACAAGGGAGAAGTTGTAGAAATTGACTTACCTATATATAAAGATGATGAGTACAATATCAATGCCAAAGTGGGAGATAGAGTTGTAGTTTATAAAACATTTGATAACTATGGTAGTGATGAAATGCAATTACAATACTATATCTCTGATGTGGATAAAAGAATAGAACTATATATAATGGGTATTGGCTTTATTGTTCTTGTTCTTTTAATTGCTAGAAAAAATGGTTTAAAAGCTCTGTTTGCATTGATAGTAACTATTGCTTTTATTATAAAAATATTTATACCAGCAATATATAATGGGTATTCCCCTATATTTTTTGCTATAATAACTACTATTTTTTCATCTTTGGTAACGATATATTTTACAGTAGGAATGAATAAAAAATTTGTTGTTGCATTATTGGGTGTTACAAGTGGGGTTTTAATAGCAGGTATACTTTCATATATATTTACATATAGAATGCGTCTTAATGGTTTTTTAGACTCTGATCTTTTAGCTTCTGCCTATCTTTTAAAAAATGTCAAAATAAAAGAATTAATTCCAGCAGGAGTTATTATAGGAAGCTTGGGAGCTGTAATGGATGTAGCAGTTTCTATAACTTCATCTATCAATGAATTACACGAAACAGATCCAAATATGTCTAAAAAATCTATGTTTAAATCTGCTATAAATATTGGTAATGACATTATAGGTACTATGATTAATACATTAATTCTTGCCTATATTGCAAGTTCTATATTTACATTGTTACTTATTTATATTCAAGCAAATGAATATCCACTTATTAGAATTTTGAATTTCCAAGATATTGCTGTGGAAATTATGAGATCTATCTGTGGAAGTATTGGAATTTTAATAGCTGTTCCTTTAACAGCATATATAGGGACTGTAATTTATAAGAAAAATAAATAATTAGTTTATAAGATAATTTGGATCTGCTGCAAATAAAATTGTAATGGATCCTTTTTTATTCTTAAAAATTCCTTTTATTATATAAGAAAAACAAGAAAATAAAAATTTTTTAAAATAATACTTGACAAGATAAGTCAGATATAGTATTATGTATTTGTAATGATTACAATTTAATTATTGGTTTAAAAACTATATGAATTTTAAAATATTAAAGGAGGATTTATTATGTCATTAATAGGAAAAAAAGTTCCAGAATTTAAAGCAACAGCTTTCAAAAAAGGTGAAAAGGATTTTGTTACAGTTACAGATAAAGATTTATTAGGAAAATGGTCAGTATTTGTATTCTACCCAGCAGATTTTACATTTGTATGTCCTACTGAATTAGAAGATTTACAAGATAACTATGAAGCATTCAAAAAAGAAGGAGCAGAAGTTTACTCAGTTTCTTGTGATACTGCATTCGTTCATAAAGCATGGGCAGACCACTCAGAAAGAATTTCAAAAGTTACTTACCCAATGGTAGCAGATCCAACTGGATTCTTAGCAAGAGCTTTTGAAGTTATGATAGAAGAAGAAGGATTAGCATTAAGAGGAAGTTTTGTAATCAATCCAGAAGGAAAAATTGTTGCTTATGAAGTACATGACAATGGAATTGGAAGAGAAGCTAAAGAATTATTAAGAAAACTTCAAGGAGCAAAATTTGTTGCTGAACATGGAGAAGTATGTCCAGCTAAATGGCAACCTGGAAGCGAAACTTTAAAACCTAGCTTAGATTTAATTGGAGAACTATAAGATTAAGTTCATATAGATTAAGGGAATTAGATACAGATACAATTTATATAACAAGGGGATTAGTTATACTTTTCCCCTTTTATATAACAAAAAATCTAAAAGTATAAATAAGTTTGTTAAAATTATTAACTATCTTATTGATATTTTTAGTTATATAATTGGATAAGATATATTTTAATAAGGAGGAGAGTAATGGAAAGAATTTATGATATGATTGTTATCGGTGGAGGACCTGCTGGTTTATCTGCTGGAATATATGGTGGAAGAGCAAAACTAGATGTTTTAGTTATAGAAAAAGAAAATAAAGGTGGACAAATTAGTCTTACAAGTGAAGTTGTAAACTATCCTGGAATATTAGAAATTTCTGGAAGTGAATTTATGACTCAAACTAGAAAACAAGCTCAAGGTTTTGGAGTTAATTTTGTTCAAGAAGAAGTTGTTGATATGGACTTCACTCAAAAAATAAAGACTATTAAAACTAATAATGCTGAATATAAAACTCTTAGTGTTGTTATTGCAACAGGAGCTGCACCAAGAAAATTAGGTTTCCCTGGTGAAAAAGAATTTACAGGAAGAGGAGTTGCTTACTGTGCTACTTGTGATGGAGAATTCTTCACAGGAATGGATATTTTTGTTATAGGAGCAGGTTTTGCTGCTGCTGAAGAAGCAATGTTCTTAACTAAATATGGAAAATCAGTAACAATTATTGCAAGAGAACCTGACTTTACTTGTGCTAAGTCAATAGGAGATAAAGTAAAAGCTCATCCAAAAATTACTGTTAAATTTAATACTGAATTAACTGAGTTAACAGGAGATGTTAAACCAACAGCTGCTAAATTTAAAAATAATGTAACAGGAGAAATCACTGAATACAAAGCAAAAGTTGGAGAAACATTTGGAGTATTTGTATTTGTTGGATATGCACCTTCAAGTGAAATATTCAAAGGACATATTGAAATAGGTCAAGGAGGTTTCATTCCTACTAATGAAGATTTAATGACTAATGTTGATGGAATATTTGCAGTAGGAGATATCAGACCTAAGAGATTAAGACAAGTTGTAACAGCTGTTGCTGATGGAGCTATTGCAGCTACAAGTATAGAAAAATATGTTCATGATTTAAGAGATGAATTAGGACTTAAAAAAGAAGAAAAAGAAGAAGAAAAGACTACTTCTGTTGCTACTGAACAAGAACACTTCTTAGATGATGAATTAAGACAACAATTAGTTGCAGTTATTGATAGATTTGAAAATCCAGTAGAAATTGTAGTTTTCAAAGACCCTAGTAATGAAGAATCAGTTAATATAGAAAATGCTGTAAAAGATATAACTTCTATATCACCTGAAAAATTAAAATTCTCATCATACAATGAAGGAGAAAATAAAGATTTAGAAGCAAAAGTTAAAATTACAAGAACACCTACAATAGCTGTTTTAGATAAAGATGGTAACTATTCAGGTTTAAAATATTCAAGTTTACCAAGTGGACATGAATTAAATTCATTCATACTTGGACTATACAATGTTGCTGGTCCAGGACAAAAAGTTGCTGCTGAAAGTTTAGAAAAAATTGAAAAAATCAATAAACCAGTAAATATAAAAATTGGAATTTCATTGTCTTGTACTAAATGTCCAAAGACTGTTCAAGCAACTCAAAGAATTGCAACATTAAATAAAAATGTTGAAATGGAAATGATAAATATCTTCACTTTCCAAGATTTTAAAAATAGATATGATATTATGAGTGTTCCAGCTATTATAGTTGATGATCAACATATATATTTTGGAGAAAAAACTGTTGAAGATATGTTAGAAATTATTAACAAGTAAAATTTAATTTTCATAAAAAAATCCCTTAAAAATTGAAGAATGAGGTTATTACAATATTTGTAATAACCTCATTTAATTTTCTTAAATATTTTTTATTATTCTTTTCCTTCAAGAGATTGGAAAATGTCTGCTTTCTTTGTTAGGTACATCACTGCATAAAGAACAGCAAGAATTAATAAACTTCCAGTAAGTAATGCATATTGTTCCATTCTTAAGATAGAGAATAGTATTGCATAAATACCACTTAGGAAGATAAACATACCTATACCAAACTTTTTATTAGAAGTCATACTTGTTATATACATTGAGTTTGGGATTACTATTGCTAATGAAGAAACTAAGTATGCCCATTCAAAGCCTATATGTTCTGACAATGATAAAAGTAGTAAATAGAATATAACAAGTGAAAATCCTACAACTCCATATTGTACATAGTGAGCAGCTTTTTTACTAACAACTTCAAATATATAAACTACAACTAAACTCATCATTATAAATAATATTCCATATTTACAAGCTCTATATATTTGAGTATAACTAGTTACAGAATCAAATAGTGCTACTTTTACAATAGTATTTCCATCACTGTAATAATTTCCATAACTTTCATAACTTTCTGAACTATTATCATAGAAATCACTGTATTTATCTTCATTTACATCTATAATTTGTGGATAATTTCTAATTAAGTTTGAAACTTCCCATTTAGCTAAGAAACCATTTTCATCAATAGTTCTTTCAGTAGGTAAAACACCTGAGAAGCTTGGAGATTTCCAATTTGATTTTATTTCAAAATGATTTTTCTTTCCAAGAGGCAATATTGAAATATCTCTACTTCCTCTAAAATCTATATCTATTTCAAAAGGAATTTTTTCTTTGTCCATAATACTATTATGTTCAGGTCCTAGTTGTCCAGATATTCCATTTGTTATCAAAGGAGTAGCCATAGTTCCAGACATAGCTTCTAAGTCTTGTTCTATATCTCCTATCTTTAATTTATTGATTTTTACTAGAGCTTTTGTATCTGATAGTCCAATAGATAGAGCAGCTTGTACTTCTTTATCTTCTGGAAAATCCTTAGATGAAAAATATCCTGTTAATTTCATATTTGCATTATAGACAGTTGCATTGTAGATACCTCTTTGTCTAACTTCATCTTTCATTTCAATAGTAGCATTAAGCTCCTCTGGCAATATTGCAAACTTTCTTTCAACTGGAACTACTGCAACAGCTTTTGTATTACTAGCATTAGTAACACTATCTTTATTATTTATGCTTGTATCTGTATATGAAACTGTAATAACAGGTGCTATAATTTTTTGACTTTTTCCCCATTCATTCCCAATTTCAGTCACTGTTTGATTAAATAAATATCCTCTATCTGTTATTAAATCTCCTACTAAAAACAAGGGTATTTGTAATATTATTACAAAAATAAATAAGAATGCTATTTTCTTCATAACAGGTGAAACTGTTCTTTTTACATAAGGTGGTATTTGTGGTTGTAAGTTATTATCCATAATTCTCCTTTCAAATTTTTTTATCTATAATAATTTTTGTTCTTAAAGTATAGCATAATTTCAAAAAAAATGATATGATAAGTCAATTAAAATTTATGGAGGAGACATCATGAAAAAAATTTTATTAGCAATTTTATTTTGCCTTTTAAGTATTTTTACTTTTGCAAATGACTGGGAATTTGGCTCAGAAGGTGAACATATAATACCTTTAAAAGGCTCTAATATGAGTATTAAAAAGGAAAAAATCACTTTAAAATTAACACCAGATGGAATGCTAGTTAATGTAAAATTCACTTTTGATAACCCTACTGCTGAAAACAAGATTGTAGGTTTTGTTACCCCTGAAAGTGGAAATGGTGAGGAAGAAGATGAAACAACTAAACCAAAAAGAAAAGCAGAACCTTTAAAAATTAAAAATTTTAAAACTACTGTCAATGGTAAAGAAGTTAAATCTAATGTTGAATTATTATCTAAATTACTTTCAAAAGGTGTTTTAGATAATAATATTATAAAAGAGTATACAGAAAAAGAAAAAACTTTCTATAACTATGTTTATTATTTTAATGCAGATTTTAAGCAAGGGGAAAATGTTGTAGAACATAGTTATTTCTATACTGGTTCTTATGGAGTATATGAAAGAGATTTTGAGTATGTTGTAACTACTATTTCTAAATGGAAAAATCAAACTGTTGAAGATTTTGAAATTGAAGTTCATCCTGGAAACTATTTTGTTAAATTACCTTATTCTTTTTGGAAAGATAATAAAAAAATAAACTGGGAAGTTGTTGGTAAAGGAAAAATGGTCACAATAGCTCCAACTAAAAAATCTAATGATGAAGATGCTACTGGATTAGAAAGATATGGAATAATTTATCTAAAACTTAATAATGGTTTTGTTAGATACAAAACTAAAAACTTCTCTCCTAATCAAGATTTCTATATGACTCGTATGGATAATATTTTAGGCTTTGAATATGAATACCCAGAAGGTAAAGTTCAAGGATACAAATTTAAAGATAAATATTTTGAAATTTTAAGAGAGGTAGCTTATAGTGACTATTCAGAAATAGTTGATTCTTTAAAAGATTTAAGTGATGAAGATTTAGATATAGTTCGTAATTATCCTTATGCTTTTGCTGGACATGATTTTGCTAGAAAAGATTTAAAAGACTATTTCTCTCAATTTATTTGGTACAGTCCAATTGGAAAAAATGTAAAGATTGATCCTAGCTTTAATAATATAATAAAAGCTGTTGATGAAATAAAGACAAAAAGAAAGAAATAAAAATTATTAAGTGGAGAGACTGTTAGACTCTCCACTCTTTTAATTTATTTTTATTTTATTTTTAAATATTCTATCAGCTCTTAAATAATGTTTCTTTACTGAATCTAAGGTCTTAGATATATTATTTTCTTCAATAGATTTAATAATGCTTTTATGATCTTCTAAACAAGCTTTTCTAATTTCTAATGAGAACTCTCCTTTATGATAAGCCTTAACCAGAATTTCATTGATTAAATTATATTTTTTAAATAAATCTTTTAACAATTTATTATTTGAATAATCAAAAAAAGTTTTATGGAAATGATAATCGTATTCATAGTATAAGTCAGTAGACATATCTTCTTGTTGTAACTTAACATATTTATTTAAGTTAGCAAGTATTTCTTTTCTGTTTTCTTCATTTTCTAATGAATATTCAATAACACCTAAGGTAATAGTCATAATTAATTGATTAACCTCACAAGCAAAATTAGGGTCAAAATCTATCAACTTAGCTCCTGATCTTGTTATTTCTTCTATTATTCCATCTTCTTTTAAGCGAAGAATTGCATCCCTTATTGGAGTTGAACTTACCTCAAATCTTTCTTGTAGATTCTTATTGACCAAAACTTCACCAAAATTTATTTTAGAATTTATGATATCATTTTTTAAAATTTTATATATCTGCTCACTTAATAAATCCTTTACCACTCTCATAATACTTTTCCCCCAATCTTAAAACTATATAGAAAATATAACATATTTAATAAAAAACTTCAAATATAAAAATATCTTAATATATTTATTTCAAAATCTTATAATGTGGTATTTATAGTTTAATTTCACTAATTTAAAACAAAATTAAAAAAATTTGACAAATAAATTAAAAAGAGTTATACTAAATTAAATAAAATACATAATGCATTATGTATTAAACATTTATTTTTAGGAGGAACTAATTATGAGATTTGAAGATTATCCAGCAGAGCCATTTAGAATTAAAAGTGTAGAAACTGTAAAAATGATTGATAAGGCAGAAAGAGAAGAAGTAATTAAAAAAGCAGGATATAATACTTTCTTAATTAACTCTGAAGATGTTTACATTGATTTATTAACTGATAGTGGAACTAATGCTATGAGTGATAAACAATGGGCAGGACTTATGCAAGGTGACGAAGCCTATGCAGGAAGTAGAAACTTCTTCCACTTAGAAGAAACTGTACAAGAAATATTTGGGTTTAAACATATAGTGCCTACTCACCAAGGAAGAGGAGCAGAAAATATTTTATCTCAAATAGCTATAAAACCTGGGCAATATGTTCCTGGAAATATGTATTTTACAACTACTAGATATCACCAAGAAAGAAATGGTGGAATCTTTAAAGATATCATAAGAGATGAAGCACATGATGCAACTCTTAATGTTCCTTTCAAAGGAGATATAGATTTAAATAAATTACAAAAATTAATAGATGAAGTTGGAGCAGAAAACATTGCTTATGTATGTTTAGCTGTAACTGTAAACCTTGCTGGTGGACAACCAGTTTCTATGAAAAATATGAAAGCAGTTAGAGAATTAACTAAAAAACATGGAATCAAAGTTTTCTATGATGCAACTAGATGTGTTGAAAATGCTTACTTCATTAAAGAACAAGAAGAAGGATATGCAGATAAAACTATAAAAGAAATAGTACATGAAATGTTTAGTTATGCTGATGGATGTACTATGAGTGGTAAAAAAGACTGTCTTGTTAATATTGGTGGATTCTTATGTATGAATGATGAAGATCTATTCTTAGCAGCAAAAGAATTAGTTGTTGTTTATGAAGGTATGCCATCTTATGGTGGACTTGCTGGTAGAGATATGGAAGCTATGGCAATAGGATTAAAAGAATCTTTACAATATGAATATATAAGACATAGAGTTTTACAAGTTAGATACTTAGGAGAAAAATTAAAAGAAGCTGGAGTACCTATACTTGAACCAGTTGGAGGACATGCTGTATTCCTAGATGCTAGAAGATTCTGTCCTCATATCCCTCAAGAAGAATTCCCAGCTCAAGCACTTGCAGCAGCAATTTATGTTGAATGTGGTGTAAGAACTATGGAAAGAGGAATTATCTCTGCAGGTAGAGATGTAAAAACTGGTGAAAACCATAAACCTAAACTAGAAACTGTTAGAGTTACTATCCCAAGAAGAGTTTATACTTACAAACATATGGATATAGTAGCAGAAGGAATAATAAAATTATATAAACATAAAGAAGATATAAAACCATTAGAATTTGTATATGAACCAAAACAATTAAGATTCTTTACAGCTAGATTTGGAATAAAAAAATAATTTTATAGTAATGAACTCTTTAATTTTGTATGCAATTATTATTTTTGAAAGGAGAGGGCTAGCCTCTCCTTTTTTTAAAAATACATTATAAAAAATAGACTTTAATACTAAATTTTTAGGAGGATTATATGGATAATTCGGAAAGAAAATTTCAGTCAAAATTAGGCTTTATATTAACTTGTGTTGGTTCTGCTGTTGGAATGGCTAATATTTGGGCTTTTCCATATAGAGTTGGAAAATACGGGGGAGCAGTATTTTTATTAATATATTTTATGTTTATTGCATTATTTTCTTATGTTGGACTATCTGCTGAATATTTAATTGGAAGAAGAGCTGAAACAGGAACATTGGGTTCTTATGAATATGCTTGGAATGAAAAAGGAAAAGGTAAGTTAGGTTATAGTTTAGCTTACATACCTCTTTTAGGTTCTATGAGTATAGCTATTGGATATGCAATAATCTCTGCTTGGGTCTTAAGAACATTTGGAGCAGCAGTTACAGGAAAAATCCTAGAAGTTGATACAGCACAATTTTTTGGTGAAGCAGTTACAGGGAACTTTGTAATTCTACCTTGGCATATAGCTGTAATTGTTGTAACTCTACTTACTCTTTTTGCTGGAGCTTCAAGTATAGAAAAAACAAATAAAATAATGATGCCAGCATTCTTTGTACTATTCTTTATATTAGCAGTGAGAGTTGCATTTTTACCAGGAGCTATTGAAGGATATAAATATCTATTTGTCCCTGATTGGTCTTATCTATCTAATGTTGATACTTGGGTAAATGCAATGGGACAAGCTTTCTTCTCACTTTCAATAACTGGTAGTGGAATGATAGTTTGTGGAGCATACCTTGATAAAAAAGAAGATATAATCAATGGTGCCTTACAAACTGGTATTTTTGATACAATAGCTGCTATGATAGCTGCCTTTGTTGTAATCCCAGCTTCATTTGCATTTGGATATCCCGCAAGTGCTGGACCATCTTTAATGTTTATGACTATACCAGAAGTATTTAAGCAAATGCCATTTGGTCAATTATTAGCAATATTATTCTTCTTATCTGTTGTATTTGCAGCAGTAAGTTCATTACAAAATATGTTTGAAGTTGTTGGTGAATCAATAATAACAAGATTTAAACTATCAAGAAAAGCTGTTATTTTCTTACTTGCTATAATATCTCTTGTTATAGGAATATTTATTGAGCCTGAAAATAAAGTTGGACCTTGGATGGATGTAGTTACTATCTATATAATTCCATTTGGAGCAGTACTAGGAGCAATTTCTTGGTATTGGTTACTAAAAAAAGAATCTTATATGGAAGAACTTAACCTAGGAAGTAAAGTCCCTCGTTCAGAAATATATCATACTATTGGTAAATATATATATGTACCATTAGTTTTAGTAGTATTTGTACTTGGTATTATATATCATGGTATAGGATAATATTAAATAAAAATTTTATTAAAGACTATTACAAATTAAATTTGTAACAGTCTTTTTTTATTTGTAAAAAAAACTTTGAATATGGTATAATTAGTAGTAGATTTTGTAAAAATTAAAATATGATTTTTAACTTATAATATATAAATTTACTTAGTATACAAAGTAAAGAGGTGATTTAGTGGAAGTTATATTAGTAGCTTTGCTAATATTATTTTTTATATTAGTAGGAGCTTTTGGAATTGAAAATGCTTTTAAGATGCTTCCATTTATTATTTTTTTGGGAATAGCAATTTATTTTGTAGGTTGGCTGATTATGTTTCTTGCACCAGTGATATTATTTTTGATTATTTATAATCTTCTTACAGGTAAAAATAGAAAGAAAAGCTCAACATATTCAAGAACATATAGAAGAGCTGATGATGATTTCTTTAACTCATATAAAAGTAGTGGAAGTAGAACAGGCTCAACAAATAGAACAAATTATGGTGGATTTAATAGTAGAGAAGAAGCAGAAGAATTTTTTAGAACTTTCTTTGGTGGAGGTTTTGGACAAAGTTCAACAAGTACTGGTGGTAGCACTTATGGTGGCGGGTACAGTAGTCAAAATGGTGGCAGTAGTTATCAAAGAAATACTTATAGTACATATACTACCGATAAAAGTAAATACTATACTATTTTAGGTGTAAACAGAGGTGCAAGTCAAGATGAAATAAAGAAAGCATATCATAAACTTGCAAAAGAACACCACCCAGATAAATTTGTTAATTCATCTGATAGTGAAAAGAAATATCATGAAAACAAAATGAAAGAAATAAATGATGCATATGAAAATTTAACAAAATAATGGAGGGAAAATGAAGTCAATTATTATGGCTGCTGGAAAAGGAACAAGAATGAAATCTGATTTACCAAAAGTTGTTCATCTAGCACATGGAAAACCTATGGTTGTTAGAATCATAGATGCTTTAAATGCTCTTAATGTTGAAGAAAATATTTTAATACTTGGGCATAAGAAAGAAAAAGTTTTAGAAGTTTTAGGAAATGATGTGAGTTATGTTGTTCAAGAAGAACAACTAGGAACAGGACATGCTGTTAAACAAGCTATTCCAAAGATAAAAGACTATGATGGAGATGTTTTAATAATCAATGGAGATATTCCTTTAATTAGAAAACAAACTTTAATAGATTTCTATAATCTATATAAAAGTGAAAATGCTGATGGTATTATCTTATCTGCTATCTTTGAAAATCCATTTAGCTATGGTAGAGTATTAAAAGAAGGAAACAAAGTTTTAAGAATTGTTGAAGAAAAAGAAGCGGATGAAGAACAAAAGAAAGTTAAAGAAATAAATGCAGGAGTTTATATCTTTAAGGCTCAAGACTTAGTTAAAGCCTTGGAAAAAATAAATAACAATAATGAAAAAGGAGAATACTATATAACTGATGTCATAGAAATATTATCTAATGAAAATAAAAAGGTTATTTCATATTCTCTTGAAGACAGTATGGAAATTCAAGGTGTAAACTCAAAAGTTGAGTTAGCACTTGTTTCAAAAGTTTTAAGAGAAAGAAAAAACACTTCTCTTATGGAAGATGGAGTTATCTTAATAGACCCTAATACTACATACATTGATGATGAAGTAAAAATTGGTAGAGATACAACTATCTATCCTAATGTAACTTTACAAGGAAATACAGAAATTGGAGAGAATTCTGAAATATTATCAGGTACAAGAATTATAGATAGTAAAATATATGATAATGTTAGAATTGAAAGTTCTGTTATTGAAGAAAGTATAGTTGAAAATGGGGTAACTATTGGACCTTATGCTCATTTAAGACCAAAATCTCATTTAAAAGAAAATGTACATATTGGTAACTTTGTTGAAACTAAGAAATCTACCCTTGAAAAAGGAGTTAAAGCTGGACATCTAACTTATTTAGGTGATGCTCATATTGGTGAAAAAACTAACATAGGTGCAGGTACTATAACATGTAACTATGATGGTAAAAATAAATTTAAAACAGAAATTGGTAAGGAAGTTTTTATAGGAAGTGACACTATGCTTGTTGCTCCCGTAACTGTTGGGGATAATTCCCTTATTGGTGCTGGTTCAGTTATAACAAAAGATGTCCCTAGTGACTCTTTGAGTGTTGAAAGAAGTAAACAAATAATAAAGGAAGGGTGGAAAAAGTAAGATGATAAATTTTAATAATGTTAAAATTTTCTCTGGAAGTTCAAATTTAGAATTAGCAAAAAAAATCGCAGAAAAATCAGGTTTACAACTTGGAAAAGCAGAAATTCAAAGATTCAAGGATGGAGAAGTCTATATTGAAATTGAAGAAACTGTTAGAGGGAGAGATGTATTTGTTGTTCAATCTACTTCTGAACCTGTAAATGAAAATCTTATGGAACTTTTAATATTTGTTGATGCTTTAAGAAGAGCTTCAGCTAAAACAATAAATGTTATTATTCCATACTATGGTTATGCTAGACAAGATAGAAAGTCTAAGCCAAGAGAACCAATTACTTCTAAACTTGTTGCAAATTTACTTACAACAGCTGGTGTAAACAGAGTTATTGCTATGGATTTACATGCTGACCAAATCCAAGGTTTCTTTGACATTCCAGTTGACCATATGCAAGCATTACCTCTAATGGCAAGATACTTTAAAGAAAAAGGTCTTTATGGAGATGATGTTGTTGTAGTTTCTCCCGATGTTGGTGGAGTTAAAAGAGCTAGAAAATTAGCAGAAAAATTAGATTGTAAAATAGCAATTATAGATAAAAGAAGACCTAAACCCAATGTTGCAGAAGTTATGAATTTAATTGGGGAAGTTGAAGGAAAAGTTGCTATATTTATAGATGACATGATAGATACAGCTGGAACTATCACAAATGGTGCAGATGCAATAGCTCAAAGAGGTGCAAAAGAAGTATATGCTTGTTGTTCTCATGCAGTATTCTCTGACCCAGCAATAGAAAGATTAGAAAAGTCTGCTTTAAAAGAAGTAGTAATTACAGATTCAATAGCTTTACCTGAAAGAAAAAGAATAGACAAAGTTAAAATAATATCAGTAGATTCTGTTTTTGCAGCTGCAATAGACAGAATAACTAACAATAAATCAGTGTCAGAGTTATTTGAATAATGGAAAAATATTTAAAGATTGATAAAATCTCTGATATTAGTGATGATAAGTGGACTTTGTTATCTCAAGAAATAAAAAAAGGTTCACTTATTATCTACCCAACTGATACTGTCTATGGTTTAGGTGCTATTGTTACTAATGAACAAAGTATAAATAATGTCTATCTTGCAAAGAGTAGAAGTTTTACTTCTCCTCTTATTGCACTTTTAAGTTCAGTTGATAAGGTTGAAGAAGTTGCCTATGTTTCTGATAAAAACAAGGAACTTTTAGATAAGTTAGCCAAGGCTTTTTGGCCAGGTGCACTAACTGTAATACTAAAAAGAAAAGAACATATACCTAGTATTATGGTTTCTGGTGGAGATACTATTGGTGTAAGAATACCTAATTTAGATTTAGCTATAAAAATTATAGATTTAGCAGGAGGAATTTTAGCCACAACAAGTGCTAATATTTCAGGGGAAGCTACTCCAAAATCTTATGATGAATTATCTGAGGCAATAAAATCTAAAGTTGATATTTTAATAGATTCTGGAGAATGTAAATTAGGGGAAGCTTCAACTATAATCGACTTAACTTCTGATGTTCCCAAAATACTTAGAAAAGGTGCAATATCGATAGAAGAAATTGAAAAAATAATTGGAAGAGTGGGGTGATAAATATGAAAGCTACAAGAGTTAATCCCGGGGCATTAAGTCCTATGGAAATGAATAATATGTCATCTATGATGGGAATGATGAATAGTATTCAAAAAATAGGAAAGGGAAAAAGAAAATATACTGTAAAACTTGATAAGACTGATAAAAAACTTCTTGTTAGATTTATAAATGAAGCTAAAAAACAATTTACTGATACAGCTTCTAATAGTCAATATGCTGGTGTATATAACTTCTTAACTTATATTACAGATATAGCTTCTAAAAAAGAAAGCACTGAAATAAAAATGAGTTATGAAGAACAAGATTTTGTTAAAAGAATGTTACAAGATTCAGTTAGAGGAATGGAAAAAATGCAATTCTTCTGGTATCAATTTATTAGAAAATTTACTGTAAAAATGTTAACAAAACAATACAGAGAATTGTTAAAGAAATTTTAATATGTAGATGTGCTAGCTAAACCATCTTTAAAAAACTAGACTTGGGGTGCAAGTCCCCTTTTTTATTTGTAAAATATTATATAAAAAGAACTTTATCAATCTTTACTTTTTTATCTCAACTACTTGTCAGCCATAAATATTTTTCGAGCTCCACAAAGGCTCTCCAAATATTTATGGACGCCGCAGTAGTTTCGTTTAAAATTTATTTAATAGATTTTTATATAATATTTTAAATAAATCAGCTATAGGTATTGGAGGAAAATGGGAATTAGATATAGTAAGGTAGAAGGAAAATTTCAAAGGGAAATAGTTCTCTTAAAGTCTTTTCCTTGTGCTTATGGAAAATGTAGTTTTTGTAATTACATAGAAGATAACTCAAATAATGAGGAAGAAATTAATAAAGTTAATTCGGAAGTTTTAGAAGAAATAACAGGAGAATTTGGTATTTTAGAAGTTATAAATTCTGGTTCTGTCTTTGAAATTCCTAAGAAAACTTTAGAAAAAATTAGAGAAATAGTTTATGAAAAGGATATAAAAATTTTGTATTTTGAGATTTTTTATTCATATCTTTCTCGTTTAGATGAAATTATTGACTATTTTAATGAGAAGAAAAAAGTTGAAATTAGGTTTAGAACAGGGATAGAAAGTTTTGATAATGACTTTAGAAGAAAAGTCTACAATAAAAATATTTTCTTAGATGAAAAGAAAATAAAAGAATTATCAGAAAAAATATACTCAGTTTGTTTATTGATAGCAACTCAAGGACAAACAAAAGAGATGATAAAAAAAGATATTGAATTAGGTTTAAAATATTTTAAAGCTATAACAATAAATGTTTTTGTTGAAAATGGAACTACTGTAAAAAGAGATGTTGAACTTGTAAAATGGTTTGTACAAGATATGAAACATCTTTTCAATGATGATAGAATTGAAATTTTAATAGATAATAAGGATTTGGGGGTTTTTGAACAATGATGCATAATATATTTCTTTGGTTTTTAATGTTGGTAATTAATTTTTCTTGTATAATTTTTGCTTATAGGAGTTTTGGGAAGATAGGTCTATATATTTGGGTACCCATCTCAACTATACTAGCAAATGTACAAGTTGTTATACTTGTAAACCTTTTTGGCTTGGAAGCAACTCTTGGAAATATATTGTATGCAGGAGGATTTTTAATAACTGATATTTTAAGTGAAAACTATGGTAAAAAGGCTGCAAATACAGCAGTAAAAATTGGTTTTTTCTCTCTGGTTGCAACAACTTTAATAATGCAATGTGCTATACACTTTAAACCTCTTGATATTCCAGAAGGTTTAGCTATATTTGAAAGTGTAAAAAGTATATTTTCATTATTGCCAAGATTAGCTATTGCCTCCCTTATTGCATATTTAATATCTCAATTCCACGATGTATGGTTATATGAAAAAATTAGAGAATTTTTTCCCGAAAAAAAATTTATATGGCTTAGAAATAATGGAAGTACAATGTTAAGTCAACTTATAGATAATGTTGTATTTACAACTATTGCTTTCTATGGAGTGTATCCACTAGAAGTAATGTTTAATATTTTTTTATCAACATATATAATTAAATTTATTGTTGCTATTTGTGATACACCATTTATTTATCTTGCAGATAAAATGTTTAGGGATAAAAAGATACCTGAAGATATTTAAAATAATTGATAATACATTATAATCAAATTATCATATAGCATATTTACAAAATGGTAAATGTTATCTCTTTATTATATTTTTTCTATATAGATAGTAAAGAATAACACTTTCCACTAACCATTGAAATGTTGTAATAAACCAATAAATATAAACAGGTAACCTTAGAATAGAAATAAGGTAAAAGGCAATAGGTAGTCTTAAAAACCAATTAGTAAAAAAAGAAACATAAAAAGGTATTTTGGGATTTCCTATTCCTTTAAAATATGAGCCGAGTACTGTTACTATTGCAATAGGAATTTGTTCAAAAGCTGCCACTTGTAAGCATATAGCACCTATTTTAATAACATCAATTTCTTGTTTATTGATAAAAAAGGAAATTAATGTTTTAGGAATAAAAAAGAAAAAGCAAGCCAAAATTCCCATAAAAATAGAGGCAATAATTGTGGAATATAAAGTGTACTCCTGTGATTTATTTTGATTATTTTCTCCTATACTATGTCCGACAAGTGCTGTACATGCTATGGCAACTCCCCAACCTGGCATAGTTGATATTGCTTCAATAGCAATTCCAATTTGATTTGCTGCAAAAGCAGTAGTTCCTAAACTTAAAATGAGAGTAAGTCCTAATAGTCTGGATAAACTAAAATTAGCTTCTTGCAAACCAGAAGGAATAGCAAAACGAATAATCTCCCAAATATCTTTTTTAGAAACATAAGAAAAGAGAGAAATCTTAAAAGGAAGT
>ERZ773100.149-NODE-149-length-42186-cov-4.446061_pt1 | contig 42186 bp, 44 predicted proteins | sample MGYA00511119_ERZ773100 | MGnify/ENA primary metagenome ERZ773100 (study PRJEB29015, sample SAMEA2738000) | human oral metagenome | biome: human oral; feature: human-associated habitat; material: dental | place: China | collected 2111 ...
AGCGCATCGCTGCGGAAAAAGCCCATATTGCAGGTTTTGATGCCTTTGTGTTTGCGGCTGCTTTGTCTGCCAATCAGGGAGGACAGGCTGCGGCAGCGCAGGGCGGAGAGGCGTTTTTCTATGCCTTGGCTGAACGCGGACAAATCGGGCAATTCGCCGGAATCTAAAATTTCTTGGGTGCGACTTTGGGTCAGGATAACGCGCGAACCCTGTATCAGCCTGCCTTTGCGTGCGAGCTTGAGGTGGTCGGCGATGAAGGACGGGTCGAGTATCATGTCGCCGTCGATAAGGATGATGTAGTCGCTTTTTGCCTGCGCCAGCGCGCGGTTGCGCGATTCAGCGGCGCGGAAGCCGTCGTCCGGCCGCCAAGAATGTTTGACGGGGATGTCGGTGTGGCTGCGGATGAACTCGACGACTTCGGCGGTGTCTTGGCGCGAACCGTCGTCCGCGACGATGATTTCGTCGGGCAGGCGGGTTTGCGCGAGTGCGGATTTCAAAACCAGCTCCAGCGCGTCGGGACGGTTGTAGGTGGTTACAATCAGGGCGACGCTGATATTGCGGTTGCGCTCGTAAAGTTTGACATATTTGTAGTACGAACCTTGCGCATTAGCGATGGAAATGGTCAAGCCGTCCGCGCCGTAGGCGAAACCGCGTTTGAGCAGGTAGTTTTTGACAAACGATACGCTGCCGTGCAGCAGGGCTTTGAAGGGTGAGCTGTTTTTTTTGTAGCGGTTTTCTTCGGCGTAGAGCGAGCTGTATTGCTGCATTTTTTGAATCAGCCCTTCGGCGTTTTCGAAGGAATAGTGTTTCAGACGACCTTCGAGCGGACGGACGTTTGCATCGGGCGGCAAAATCAGCGATTCATGTACCTGACGGTCGGAAAAACGGGTAAAACGGCGGTGGTAAAGGCGCGGGATAATGTCGGGATACCAGCCGCAGGCTTTGATCAGGCGGCCGTTGTAGTGGTTCAGGCGCGAGAGCGAGAAGATGTTTTGTTCTTTGTTTTCCGCCACGGCTTTGCGGATGGCGGCAATCAGTTCGCCATCTGCCACTTCGTCGCTGTCTATGCTGAATATCCAATTGTTTTGCGCGAGGCGGGCGGCGAGGTTTTTCATCGGACCGAAGCCGATGAAGTCGTATTTGTAATAACTGACGTTGGTGAAGCGTTCGGCGATTTCAAAGGTACGGTCGGTTGAGCCGTTGTCGAGCAGCAATACTTCGTCGAAGTCTTGAAGCGCGGTCAAGACTTCGTGCAGATAGCGTTCCGAGTTTTTGACCAACATGGCTGCTGTGGCGGGAATTTTCGGGTTCATGATGAGGTCGTCTGAAAAGGGGTCGTCTGAAAAATCAAAATCGGGAAATCAAGGTAGTTCGGCAATGGCGGCGGTTAGTTCTTCGTGACAAGCGTGTATTTTAACCGATATACCGCTACAATACGCATTTCCTTTTTTCAGACGACCTCCTCCGATATGCAGCTTATCCTTGCTCCTATGCAGGGGCTTTGAAGATGGGTTTTATGTTTCAATAGAATCAATGAATTGTAATTTTATTTAAGATTATGGTGTAAATATGGTTCAAAAAAGACGCCATTATCAAATCATATCGAATGAGCATGTTTTGTGGATGTGTGATTGCAAAATTGTGAATCTGAAATTGCATACAGTCAGGCAGTCAGGTTACGGTTGTTTGGGTACAGAAAACCAAGTAAACTAAAACTGTTTGATTGGAAAATGCTCCGCAAGGAGGAAATTATGTTCAAAAAATCACTTTATAAGGCTGCTTTGGCGTATTTCGGCGATAAGGTTGGGAGTCAGGAGAAAAAAGCGATTGCAGAAGGCATTGCTGCCGCTGCCCGCAATAGTGCTGAATTTGAACGGAAAAAGGCTTTGGTTGAAAAGGAAATCCGGGATGGAACGGCAAGAAGCAGAGGAAAACTGCCTGTATGATTTTATCTACATCAATCATCTTGAGGTTGTTCTGAATAAAATTGAGGCCGTCTGAATTTCAGACGGCCTTTTTGTTATCCATGTATTTTCCGCCATTCGGTTTTTGCCTGCTGTTCGCGTTGGTCTAGCCAGTCGGCGATGGCGGTAAGACTGACGAATTGGCTGCTTTTTTGACTGTTGTCCGTATTGATGACCGGCCATGGGAGGGTTTGGGTTTTGGCGCGGCGGCGGGCGGTTTTTTCGTTTATGTGCGGTAACCAGTCGGCAGTGGCCTGTTCGAGGGTGATGTGGGTTTTGCCGTAGATGAGCATGAGCCGTTGGCGGGTAGGTAGGTTTTCCATTTTTAGTGTGCCTTGTGTTGTTGTCTGATTCTTTCTGCGTAGTCTTCCGCGTCTGTTCGGGTGGTGAATTCTTTCAGAACTTTGGTGCTTCGCCGTCTGCCTGCGTTATTTTTTGTCCAGTATTTTTTGTTATATTGGGGAGGCTGGTATTCTATTACCTGCCATTTGCCGTCGTGATGCCGGAAGCCTATATTGGGTTGGGTGTTAATTTGGGTGTGCTGTATGCGGTCTGTCAGGGTCATTTTGTGTCTTTCGTGGTGCCGTCCGCCCACCGTTTGAATTTAATGCCGGTGGTGCGCTCGGTGATGATTTGAAGGATGATTAGTATCAGGGCAATGATGGGCGGCATTATTCTTCTTCTTGGAAGAGGATTTCTAGTATTTTTGTAATTCGGTTCTGTACCATTATTTCTACTGTCAACATGATGAGTGCAGCCATCAGTACGGCAATAATAATAATGGCGGTGGCGATGTTGATGATGTTTTCCATATTTACTCTCCGTAAACGATGCCGCGCATACGTTCTTCTGTGGTCATGCGTTCGTAGGTTTTTTCAAGTTGCAGGGTTGCGAAGTCGGCAGCGTCCTGTTGTTGGTGGATGAGGCGTTGGGCTTCGGTTTCTTGAGAAGGTTGAGGTGTGGTGCAGGCTGCAAGTATGGCAAGTAGGGCTGGGGTGAGCAGGGTTTTCATTTTCAATCCTTATGCAATTACAGTCCGCCTTCCGGCGCTCTTGTTGGCATGATGTAGAAGCGGCAGTTTTTGAATTTAAATAAAATTGAGCATATTCCGCCGTCCTTGTTTTTGTTTGACAGATAAAAAGGGAAGAAGATGGGGTGTTTGAAACCTAAACTTTTTTGGCATTTATCCAATTTTTTAATCAAGCTGATGTCAATGGCCAGATTTTGATTGATCACGTCTTCAATCATGACTGGATCTTTAGCGTATTCTTCGATTCTTTGTGTTTTGGGGAAGTCGGATGTGTCAGGCTTTTTAAACTCTAATGCGCCCACTGCAATGCAGTCGTCTCTGATTTCGATATTGGCAATGTCGCTTTCTCTGTCTTTTAAAACCGCGCCCAATACAATGTTTGGAATGAAGATGTCTTCATCGATTTCTTTCAGTTCTTCGTGTTTGATAATGCAAAGTACATGACCATCGGTTGCTTTGATTTCGCCTGTTTCCTTATCGAGGAAAACGCCGTTGATGTAATGTCTTGGGTCGTTGTTTGCTGCTGCGGCAGCGGCGGCTTTCAAAAGATTTTTTTTAATTGAAAATTGTTTCATTTTTATCTCCGTTTAAATCAGCAGGCTTTTGCAGATCGTTTTGAGTTAGGGCTGTCAGTGCTTGTTTGACTGCCGCCATGGGAGTTTTGTACTCGGGAACAAGTCCGACAATGAGTTCGCCGTCGGTGTTGACGATGTCGCAACCATAGTGCTCTACGGGGTGGCCGTAGGCAGTGCGGGTGGTTTCGGCGGTTACTCGGATGTCGATGGAGTATTCTTCTGTGATGGTCATTTTGGGGTCTTTCGGGGTTGGGTTTTTGTGGAGGTCGTCTGAAGATTCACGCTTTCAGACGACCTTTTGCTTTATGCTGAAACGATTTCGCGGGGGTAAATGTTTTGTACCAGTCGCACTGCATCTTTCAGAGTTTTGGCTTCGCGGCGGGCGGTTTCGCTGTAAATACCGCCACCTTCTCGGGAACTGTTGCGCTTTTGAATGGCTAGTTTGCCGTCCTGCCATGTGGCGACTTCGACTTTGCCGGCGGTGGCGTGGGTGCCGAATTTAACGTAGATGGGTTTCATGATTACTGTGTCCTGTTGTTTGTTTCGATGGATGTAGTTTAGTAAACACTTAATTCATAGTCAAGTAAAAAGTTTATTGTTTGTTCAATAAATATTAAATTATCTGATTTTTAAGGGAATTTAATTTGCAAAAAAAACCTAACAGGGACTGGTGGTAGGTGGTTTCGGATGTCTAGGTGAAAGAAAACCGCCCAGTGGGCGGTTTTTTCAAAGTGAATTTAGGCTGAGGTGTTGGGATTGTTATGAGTGGTAAGGAAGCCAAGAAAAAAACAGAGGGTGGCTCTCGGAGAGAATATGGTTGTGTGTTTTCATTCTTACATAAATACGGTCACCGTTAGAAACGGGAAGGCCGCTAACTGTTTGGTGCAGCATGAATGAAATACTTTCTTCTTGACCGACACTATCATACGGCGGGATTTCAAAATTGGAAATTACATCGTCGTTGTGAACAATCTCTAAAAAGATTGGTTGGGTTTGCAATGTCTGCATATACTCATCTTCGGCGTAAAATGAAATAGACAGGCATAGACGACCTAAAATAGATTGTTGCGCCGGGATATGGCATATATCGGGAAATATACCTATCAGACTGTATTTGTCATTTTCCGCATGGCGGATGATTTCATCGCAATAGTGGACATTTAAGTGAATCATGCCTGCTCCATATATTCGTACTGCTGTTCAAACGCTGCGCGAACTTCAAGCGGGGAAACGCCTAATGCGTTTGCCAGTTTTTGTACAGTCTCATTATGTAGGGATTGTTTGCTGTTTTCGATGCGGGACAGATAGGGTTGACGCAATCCTGCGGCGGCTGCCAATTCAGACTGGGTAAACCCCTTTTTCATCCTCAGGCTGACAAATGTCTCTCCGCCTGCTTTGAGGGCTATTTTATCGGCAATTTTCGCTGCCGCCCTGTCCATCGCTGCTTTGCGGCGCGGATTTTTCCGTACATGTTCAATATGCTCTGCGGCGGGGGTAGTGTTGGGGCTGATCGGTTTGATGCATTTAATCTGCCCGTTTATCCGCAGGCAGTTTATGTGGGTGACGGGGGTGGCGGATGTAGGTGTTGATACTGTGCAGGCGGCCACGGCAACAGTGAGTGTTGCACCCATTTGAAACCATGTGCCGTTAGTTGGAGTACAGTTCTTCATAGTCTTTGATAATCCGTTTTGTGATTGGGTGTTCTGCCTGATAGTCAAATTTGTCTGTCTTCTTGTTTACAACAGCCAATATATCTATGCGGCGGATATACGCGCCGTTTGGCTGTTTTTCATGGCATGGTGCGTAAATTATTCTGTATCCGGCGGCTTCTTCGCTGCCAAATCGGACGCGCAAAACTTTGATGTCTTTTTCCCATAATGACAATATGGGTTTCACTTCCAAGTCAATCGGGCCTATGGGTTCGCCATATTCTCTGAAGTATCTGTTTTTGTATAAGCCATCAAAAATAGCAGAGTCCGCCTGAATCATCTCAATGACGGTATCGAGATAACCGACCGCGTCTTCGTCTTTTTCAAAGAGGCGGTCTAAATCCTGCTCGGCGTTAAAGTGGACGGTCAGCTCCATGCGTGCCCTTTTTTATATATTATATCTTTTTAGTTATACCGCGCAATATGCGGTAATAAATCAGTTGTTCAAGTATTTTAAATCCATAGCCTTCTGCCGGTAACAGTCTTTTTTCTGCTACATCTCTTCGAGCTTCCACGCACCTTTGATTTTGCCGCAGATTTTAAGCTGTTCAAGGTCGTGTTTCTCTACAGTTTCGGTTTCGTAGCGTTTGTTATCGCTTAGAATTTTGACGCCGCCGGTAACGGTACGTTGCAGGCGTTTGGCGCGCAGGCCGTCGGATACGTGAATAAGGTACACACCGTCTTCCACCATTTCAGTAACGGCGGTATCGACAAATATAACGTCGCCTTCATCAATAGTTCCTGCCATGCTGTCGCCGCGTGCGGTGATGATTTTGATGTGGGACAGGTTTCCGCCGAATTTGTCTTTTGCCCACAGGCGCGATACGTTGACGTAATCGACGACTTCCGCGGGCAAGTTTTCGATACCATTGCCGCATGCCGCTTCGATGTTGAGGCGTTCAAAGCGGATTTGCTGATCGTCATCTGAACCAATCGGGCTGTTTGGCGTGGAGTCCAAATAATATCTTCCCATGCCGTAGTCTTCTTCCAGCCGTCTGCTGACTTTTTCGCCAAAAGATGCTTTGCCGCTCATCAATTGAGACAGGAGGCTTTTGTCTTTTGTCGGTAGGGTTTTGTCTTCAAAGAATTTTTTTAAATTCTCAATCCGTATTTCTTTCAATTCTGACTTATTCATAGCTATCTCCCAGCAGTAATTATTTATATTCTATTTAGTTTCTACTAAACAAACAAATAATAAATATATTTGCTTTTGCGTTTAATGACTGCTAAACTTGTTTAATGTTTAAAAATGGAGCAGATATGACTCACGCTGAATTTATTAAAACGCTTTCGACTAAGCGTGGAGCAAGGTCGGAATATGCCCAAAAGTTGGGTTTGTCTCTGTCGTTTTTATGGCAAATCGAAAACCGAAGGGCTGTAACACCGAAGCGGTGCTACGAAAATGTAATTTTGCTTACCAATGGTCGGGTTTCTGTATCCGACCTGATTTCCGAAACGAGATCATAGCCTTGGTACGGATTTCTCATTTTTCCCCCATTACTGATTAACGCGCAATCAGTGATTCAGCCTGCCCTCTCAAGGGGGGGGCAGGCCTTTTTTACGCCTAAAAAATATGCAGGACAAACGGATATGGAAAACAAACTGGATTTTAAAACGGTTGCCGATGCGGCTTTGAATGCGGTGGACAACCTGCTTGCGGAATGGCTGCCGTCGGGCAAATATAAAGGGCATGAGTTCTTCGCCCTGAATCCGACGCGTGCAGATAAGCATCTTGGCAGTTTTGCGGTCAATACGCATTCGGGCGCGTGGGCGGATTATGCGACGAACGATGCAGGCGGCGATTTGGTCAGCCTCTATGCCTATCTTTTCTGCAACGGACGGCAGGGTGACGCGCTAAAAGCGGTCGCCGAGCGTCTGCGCATCGGCAATTTCGGAGCGGTCGAAAGGAAGGAATGGGACGGCGAGCCGAAAACGGGCAAGTCGAAACGGGAAAGCTGGCAGCCTATTGCGCCGTTTGATGAAGGTCGTCTGAAATATCTGGAAGGCAGTCAGGTTTACCGTCTTTGTAAAAATGAGCGGGCGGAAGGCTTGCGGGCAGTGTACCGCGATGCGGACGGCAAGCCACTTTGCGTTGTACAGCGCTTTATCGACCAGGACGGCGGAAAATCCGATTTGCCGTTTGTGTGGGCGAAAAACAGCGAGGGTGTAGAGAAGTGGACAAGCCGCCGCCTAAAGGATCCACAGCCGCTGTTCGGGCTGGATGCCTTGGCGGAAAGACCTGATACGCCTGTTTTGATTGTCGAGGGCGAAAAGTGCAAGCTGGCGGCAGAGGCGTATTTTGATTTGAAGGGCTGGGTTGCCGTGTCTTGGCTGGGCGGTTGCAACGGCTGGAAAAAGGCGGATTGGTCGCCGCTTGTCGGGCGCAATGTGCTGATTTGGCCTGACTGCGATTCTCAGCGGGAAAAGCTGTCGAAGAAGGATGAAGCGGCGGGTGTGAAGCCGTCGGATATGCCGTATCTGTCGTGGCGCGAACAACCCGGCATGAAGGCGGCGCTGGGGATTGCCCAGGTTCTCAAGGAGTCGGGCTGTACGGTCAAAATCGTGAATATTCCGAATCCGGGCGTGTGGCCGTCGGGCTACGATATTGCAGACGTGATTTCGGATACCGAGCCGCTGACGACGGTGCGTGAAATGATGGCGGATACGCTGGTTTTCCCGTTTTCAGACGACATTGACGGGCAGCCTTTCCCGCGCCTATCCGATAAGGAGCGTGCGGCGCAAAATGCGCCCACGGCAACGAAAGGGGGCGGCGGGGACGGCGATGATGCGGAATACGACGGAGAAAATCCGCGTTTGGCGGAATTGTTGAAAAATTACGCGCAAATCGGGTTGAAAGAGAAGGTTTTGAACTTGGAAACAGGGGAATCTTTCAGCCGAAGCCAGTTGGAAAAAGTGTTTTCGCGTCCTGCCGTGCTGACTTGGTTTCATCTGCACGATAGAAACAAGCTATCGGAGCTTGAGGCGGGGATTTTAATCAAACAGAAAAAATTGGAGGCGATGGCGGATGTCAGCCCCGTTTTTAAAAACGCGCTTGCCCGCTATATCTACCTGGACGGGACGACTGACGCCTACGACAGGCAGTTGGAAGCCATCGTGTCGCTGGCGGCGGTCAAGGCTGCCGTACCTGAAGAGTTTGACGACTGGAGCAAGTCGCCCGCGCGCCTCGTCTGTCCGATGAGCAATTATGTGTTTGAGCCGGATATGCCGCAAGGTGTGGTGTATAAAAACGAGAAATTAAGCCATATCAATGCGTTCAAGGGCTTGCCGAAAAAGGCTGAAGCGCCTGAAAAGCCGTTCGCGCCGGAAACGCCGCTGGCTGAATTGGAAAAACATTTTCCGAAATGTGCAAACATTATCGGGCTGGTACGGCATTTGTGTTCGGGCAACGGCAATTTGAGCGAGGCTTGCACGGAATGGGTTCTGAACTGGCTTGCCTGCCGTTTCAGGCGGCCAGCCGAAAAGCCCGCTACGGCATTGGTGTTTATCTCCGAAACGCAGGGCGTGGGCAAATCGACGTTTGGCGAGAAGGTCGTCAAAGAGCTTTTCGGCGAGTATCTGCGCCAACTCGACCAAAACGCGCTGGAATCGCGCTTCAATGCGTCGCTGTTGTTTGCACTGGTTACGATATTCGAGGAAATCAGTCCGTCAGACGAGCGGCTGAACGTCATCGGTAAACTGAAAAACATGATTACGTCGGATGTGATTATGGTGGAGCGTAAAGGGCGCGATGCGGAAAAACATAACGACTTCAATTCTTTTATCATTTTCTCGAACGACGAGCGGTCTATCCCCATCGAAAGCAACGACAGGCGGTTTATGGTCTTGTCGTGCAACCGCAAGTATTCGGACGCGCAATACGAGGCATTGCAGGCGGAAATCGACAACGGCGGAGTGGACGAATTCGCGCGGTTTCTCTATGCGCTGCCGCTGATGTATTCGGACGGTGATACGCGGCGGGTGTTTACGCCGCATACCAAGCCGCTGACGACAGAAATCAAACGGCGGATGATCAACCTGAACAAACCTTCTTGGGAAGCTTTTCTGGACGACTGGTGGCGCGGCGATTTGGGCTTGCCCTTCATCTCCTGCGCGGCGGGCGATTTGTGGTCGGCATACAAGAAATGGTGCATAGATACCAAGACTTTCCATATGCAGCAGAAGAATTTTTATGCAAATATGGCAAAACGCTTGGCGGATTTGCGAAGCACGGTTACAATCCACGGACAGCCGAAAAAGGTACGGTTTTTCGCCGTGCCGCATTCGTGGTTGTCGTCCGGCAATCAGGAGAAGTTTCCGCCGCCGAATACCGACAAGACAGAACGTGGTTCTGAAGGGTCGGTTTCCAAGGCAGATTATTACGGCAGGCAGATAGAAGCATTTGCCCTTGCCGCGGATTCTGACCGATTTTAGGCGTTTGGACGGGGTTGGGCACCGTTTGGACAGGGTAAGAGTCGGAAAAAATCCCTTTAAAAACATCGTTTAGACCGTTTGGACGGTTTGGACAGGGTAGTTATCCCATACGCGCGAAGATATACATTTATCTTCGCGCTTTTATTTTTTCTTTTTTATACACCTTGTCATATTTTGTTTTTATTTTTTTCTTATACGCGGATTTTTATAAAAAAGTATGTCCAAACGGTCTAAACGATGATTTTAAAGGGAAAAAAGGTGTTTTAAAAGTTGTCCTACCCCGTCCAGCCCTGTCTAAATCTTGATTTTTAAGGGTTTTTTAAATTTTCTTCTTCATTGCCGATAAAAAAGCCGTCTGAACTTCCAGACGGCCTGTTTAACCTTAAATTTTCTTAATACTTTCTTCCCACTGCAAACGCTCCTCCTCTTCAATCGCCCGCTTTTCGGCTTCTTCTTTTTCCTTTTTCTCGTCCTGAAGCCTATTCTCTATTTTCTTCACTTCATCGGATACATTTCTGTCATAAACTATAATGGATATTGCATTGTCAGGGCATCTTCTTCGATCATACAAATATAGATTTACCCCAATTAACGGATTTCCTGACAAATCATCTAAAAAGTCTTCGAATATGGACGCATCCACGCCCTCTATGGAGGGTAATACAATCATAAATCTCTTCGCCTCTTTTACATGAATGCAACTTGAGCTGTTTATCGCTTCTTCCTCGACAGACTCAATACCGTACTTATCCGTCAAAGCCTTAGCAATATGGAAAGCCTCATCCCTATCTTCAATAGCCCTTTTAACACTGCCCACATCTCTAAGGTCATACGCATTAAGCGTATAATTTACTGCTATGTGGTACAACCTGCCTTGATGAAACCTCATCAATATTATTGGAGCGGTAAAATCTTCGGTCAAAGCCAAATCTTCATACAACCATACGTAAGACGACGGATAAAGGTCATCTCCTTTCAAAAGCCTCGGTTTCTTACCCTGTTTCTTGGCAATCATTTGTTTGACGTACTGCTCGGAATCACCAATCTTCAGAAACCCGATACCGTCCACCAATGGTTGCGCAACCGTAGCAGCAGATACCAAACAACCAACTACCAAAGCTGCAAAGCGTTTCATCTTTACATTTCCTTGCGTGATTTAATCGAATTTCATCATGCCAAATTATATTTCCCTTGACAAGCATTTTCTTTCCGCTTTATATTCCGCTTCACGAGGCGTCGAAAACCTCTTCCTACACGGCATTCACCCCGTCAGCGTGAATTTTTTACGTCTATAGAATCTCGGTTTCCTTGTTGTTTGTTTCGATACCGAAGTTTTATGGCCGCGAGGGCTGCGAATACAAGACCCGATTAATCGGGGAATAAGCACGGCTCTTGTAGGGAGTTTTCGAACCTCGCGGCCGCCCGTTTCGGGCAACTTCGAAATCAACCTACAGGAAATCATCATGAACGCAGCATCTCTTTCTTTTAAAAATACCCATTTCCAAATTACCGACATCAACGGTCAGCCTTGGCTAAGGGGCTTCCAAATTGCCAGTGCCTTGGGCTATAAAAATCCATCATCAGATATAGCAAAAGTCTACGACCGCAATGCCGACGAGTTTACCGACAGTATGACCCGCGTCATCGAACTGACTACCGCAGGCGGCAAACAGCAGGTGCGCGTATTCAGTCTGCGCGGCGCGCACCTTTTGGGTATGTTGGCGCGAACCAAAGCAGCCAAAGAGTTCCGCCACTGGGTGCTGGATGTACTGGAGCGGGAAAGCAACCGCACTACCCCGTCCGTCAAAGACCAGCTTCCGACCCGCGACGAACTCATCCAAGTCATCTACATGCTGGGCGACCGCCTGCGCGAAATCCACGGCTGGGGATGGGGCAACTTTGACGACCATCTCGCCGCCAAATTCAACAAAACCCCGCGAGAATCGACGTATGGCGAACTTGTCTCCATCATCCGCTGGCTGCACAAACAGACTCAAACCGTAGCCGGTCGCCCCATCGTTGCCGGCGTAAACTGCCCCGTCAAACCCTTCGGCCTCGGCGCATCCCTGTCGCAACAGGCTGAAAGCCTGCCCGCAATGCTGGCGGCAGAGGAGAAAAAACAACTCCCCGCGCCTGTTGTGGTCAAAGCTGCCGATTCAAGCGATGCCCAATGCAGAAAACGCGAGATTGCGGAAAGCCACAATTCCGCCATCGCCCGCCTACTGACATACGACGGAGATACGTCGGAAATCGGGCTGGCGGAATGCGCGGCGGCAAACGAAATCATCAACCTGTCCAGGGTAGTCAGCGACGCCTACGAAAACTTTATGTTCTCCAATGAAAACCAAAATTTGACGGACGAGGATTTCAAATGTGCGATGCTTGAATTGGCGCGCCTGAAAAATACGGTGATGGAGCTGTCCTGCTGCTGATTTTTGCTGTCCGATTATGCCGTCTGATGGGTTTCAGACGGCATTTTTGTTATAATATGCGCTTAAAAATTAAAGCCCTGCGGACTCCGACGGGGCTAGGGATGGTCGGTGCGCGAAGAAATCGACTGATAAATGACTATTGATGATTTGCTTGCCCGTTGGGGCTTTTGGCGTTCGGTTCGGGATGATAACGGACTGGGTTATGCAACCAGTGCGGCAAACCGTGCAATGGCAGGCGATGCGAATACGGGCGGAACGCGTCCGTTGCTGCCTTATGGGGTGGACGCGGATTCGGTGTTTTCTGCGGTGGACAGGGTGGTGATGGGTTTGCCGCGCTTCCATCAAGAGGTGCTTAAGGTACAGTATTCGGGCGGATTCGCTACCCGTAGTGCGAAAGTCAAGGAGTGCGGGTGCAGCGGGACTTCGTTCTACCGCTATCTTTCGGACGCTGAAGCTATGCTGGCTGTGCGTTTGAGGGACAGTGAAGTGGGTAGGCTGTTAAACGGCCGTTAAAAAAGTCTTGCAATCTTGGGACTGGAATGTTTAAATTATGGAAAACTGCGGTTTCGTGCGTTCAGGTGCGATGCCGCGTTTTTTTTCAGGGCGACGCTTTATGTGTCGTCCTGTGTGTTGAAACGTTGAATCCTTATCTGTTATTAAAGGTCGTCTGAATTTCAGACGACCTTTCTTTTTGGAGATGTCATGCCGGCAATTAGTGTCGATGTCAGCAAAATGGTCGCACGCTTGGATGATGTCCAACGCCGACAAGTCCCGTTTGCCGCTAAAAATGCGGTGAACAAACTTGCTGCACAGGCAATCGGCAATCTGCAAGATGAAATGAGGGATTCGTTCTTCAACCCGAAGCCGTGGACGTTGAACAGTCTGTTTGTCAGACAGTATGCAACCAAGGAGGAATTGACCGCCGTGGTCGATTTCAAGGACGGTGCAAAGAATAGAAGCGCGGGCAAATATCTGACGGCGCAAATTTATGGTGGAAGCCGTCGGGCGAAAGGTATCGAGGCGTTTCTGGTTTCGCGGGGATTGATGCCCGCGGGGTATCGGATTGTGCCGTCAGATGCGGTAAGGCTTGACCGTTTTGGCAATATCACGCTGGCTGCGTTTCGGGCAATGGTGCGCGGATTGAACGACGGTACGCATTTCGCCCTGCTTAAACGACGCGGCAAACTGTCTCCGGGAATTTATAAACGACAAAAAAGAAAAGTAAAAGCCTTGGTTGTGTATGTGTCAGCGGCACAGTATGAAAAACGTCTCCGGTATTTTGAGGTTGCTGAACAAGCTGTCGTCAGTAATCAGCAGGCAGTCTTTGCCGAAGAACTTGAAAAAGCATTCGCCACAGCCCGATAAGGTACTTCCCGGACTTTCAGCCACGCGGGTAATTCGAGCCGCGATTTCTGTTAAGCGACAGGTTTGTATGGGTTGCTTGCTGGGTTAATGAGGAACTGACATGAAAGTGAATAAAAGACAGCTTGCCGATATTGTCGGCGTTACGGAACAGGCTTTGACCAACTGGCAGAAAGAAGGTCTGCCGGTGGCGGCCTATGCAGATAAAAACGGGCTTGCGAATGAATACGATACCGTTGCGGTTATCCGCTGGATGTTTCAGCGGGAGCTGGAACGGCTGAACAAGGAAAAGCCGCGCGATCGGCTGGATAGGGTGAAGGCTGAATTGGCTGAACTAGAGCGGGACGAAAAATTAGGACAGCTTGCGCCGGCCGCGATGTTTGAGCGCGCATGGGGCGACCATGTTTTAGCGGCGCGGACGGAATTTTTAACGATGCCCGAGCAGTTGGCGGCTGAACTGACGGCGACGTCGGGCGTGGAAATAGACCCTGATACCATTGCGGCGTACATCAACAGGGCGTTGGAAAAATTATCGAATTACGGAGCAGAAAACGATGGAGATGACAGCCGCAACCATGCAGGCGCGGATGGCTGAAACGGTGGCGCGGGTGTTGCGGCAGGCGTGCCGGAAATGGGCACCGCCGCGCAAAATTAAAACCCGCGATTGGGCGAACAAGTACCGCTATCTTTCCAGCATAGAGGCCGCCCGACCGGGCAAATACGTTTTGGACGTAACACCGTATCTGGCATGGGAAAACAGCCCGCTTGATGCGCTGGACGACCCGTCCGTGCAAGTGGTTGTTTGCCAGAAATCGGCGCAAGTTGCGTGGACTTCGGGTGTGCTGGGTAACTTTTTGGGCAAATCCATCGATGCCGAACCCAGTCCGATATTGGTTCTATTCCCGAAAGAGGGGGCGGCTAAAGAGTACATGGACGAAAAATTCGTTCCGATGGTCGAAGCGACGCCCGCCCTGCGCGAGAAAGTCGATACCCGTATCCGTGCGCAAGGGCAGCGGCAGTTGTTCAAGAAATTCCCCGGCGGTTTTCTGAAGCTGGTGGGCAGTAACAGCCCCGCCAGTGTGAAATCGTCGCCGGTACCGATTGTGTGCGTGGAGGAGCCGGACGACTGTAACCTGAACCTGCGCGGTCAGGGCGACAGTATCAAGCTGGCAAAGGAGCGAACCAAAACCTACCGCCGCCCGAAAATCGTATTAGGCGGCACGCCGACTATTGCGGGCGTCTCGACAATCGCCGCCGAAATGGAGTTGTCGGATAAGCGCGTCGGCATGGTGCCGTGCCACGAATGCGGCGAAGCCCATGTGTTGAGCTTCGATTACCTTTCCTGCGACGAAGACCCGAACGGCAACCATCCCGTTTTCGGCAAAAAGCTGCCGGAAACGGCGCATTACACCTGCCCGAACTGCGGCGCGGTGTGGAACGACATGCAGAAAAACCGTAATGTGCGTCGCGGTTGGTGGCAGGCGACCGCGCCTTTTCACGGCACGGCAGGTTTTTACCTGAACGAGCTATACAGCCCGTTCCCCGGCAGTGTGTTTTCCGAACTGATGAAAAAATGGTTGACCGCGCAATACGAAGCGGACAACGGCGATATATCGCCGATGATTGCCTTCGTCAATTCGTCCATCGGAATCCCGTTCGAAATGACCAATGACGGCGTGAAGGAAGACGACCTGGCAGAACGCGGCGAAGACTACGCCGAAAACACCGTTCCGCGCGGCGGTCTGATTCTGACTATGGGTGTGGACGTGCAACATGACCGGCTGGCCGTCGTCATCCGCGCATGGGGGCGCGGCGAGGAAAGCTGGCTGGTTTGGTGGGGAGAAATCCACGGCAACACGGTGGACGTCAAATCCGACGTGTGGCGCAAACTGGCCGAGATGATTTTTCAGACGGCCTACAAACACGAAACCGGCGCGGGAATGAAGATTGCGGCGGTATCGATAGACAGTTCGGACGGCAATACCTCCGACGCGGTGTATCACTTTGTGCGCGGCTGCCGTGGCGTGAAAGCGGTGAATGTGATGGCAGTCAAGGGCAGCACCAACCCCGATAAAGAGATTTTCAGTCGGGCGCGGGCGATTGACTTGAAGCACAAAAACACCAAGGCCGATAAATTCGGCGTGCAGGTGTACAGCGTCGGCGTATCGCGGGCGAAGGACTTGCTGATAGACGAGCATGCGCGCATCAATCTGGAAGGAAGCGGGGCAGGGCGGATGCACTTTTACAAGGATGTCCGCGCCGATTACTGCGGCCAGTTGTTGAGCGAAGTCAAAGTACCCAGCCGCATGAACAAGCACAAAAAGGTTTGGCAGAAGAAAGTCGGTGTACGAAACGAGGCGTTGGACTGCGAAGTCTATGCCCTGCACGCCGCCCGCTCGGTCGGTACGCATACCATGTCGGCGGCAAAATGGGCGTTATACGAAAACGCGCTGTTGCAGTCGGAACTGTTTGCCGAACCGAAACCCACCGAACAGGTACAGGAAAAAACGAAGGCGGACAGCGGCAGCGGTTTTGCGGCAACCAGACGCCGTAAGGGCGGTAACTTCGTTACCAATTATTGATTCAGGCCGTCTGAATAGATGGCTGTCCAGCCGGTTAAGCGTCAACCGGACGTCAGAAAACGCTTTTCTGCTACATTTCAGATTAGGGCTTGATACGACGTTGCCCGAAGTTAGAGGGTGCGGCCAAGGTTTGCGGCCGCCTTTTAAGTGCAAACCAAGAAAAAGGCCGTCTGAACAGCAGATTTCAGACGGCCTTTATACGGCTATAACCATGAACGAAAAAGAACAGGTTCTATCACACATTCGGACGCATCCGGGTTGCACATCGACCGGTGTTGCCAATGAGGTGTATGGAAAGCAGAAGTGGAGCGGCTGGATTCTTGCACGCCGCGATATTGATACGCTGATTGAGGAAGGCCTGGTGGAAGAGCGTTTCGAGGAAGGCGTCAGTAAATTTTATGCAAAAGAGGCCGTCTGAAAATGAACGGTAATGAGTATGCGGTAGAGCTTGAAGAAGCGCGAGAAATTCTGAACAGCCTTCGAAAAGCCTACAAGGAACATGCGGCAGGCAGGGGCATGACCAAGCGGTACAAAATCAAAGACCGCGAAATGGAATTTTCCAGCCTTGCCGATTTGTTGAAGCAGATACGGTTCTGGCAGCAGGAAATCAAGCGGCTGGAAGCGGCGGCGGGTATTTCTCCGCGCCGTTCAGGCCGTATCATCACGCGATTTTAGGATGAGCTATGGCAAAACAATCAAATGCCGCGCCGCAAAAGCGCGGTTTTTTTGCGCGTTTGTTCGGCAGGCGGGAAGCCGCCCCGAAAACAGCCCGCCGCAACTTTGCCGGAGCGCGTCCGGTCGGATCGCTGGCTTCGTGGCAGCCGCAAAACTGGTCGGCGGACGCTTTGGCACGGTCAGACCTTGACCGCCTGCGCGCCCGCGCCCGCAGCCTTGCTCGCGACAACGACTACATGCGCAAGTTTTTGAACATGGTCGAAAGCAACGTTATCGGGCGCGATGGTTTTGCCTTGCAAATGCGTGTTTTGCTGGATAACGCCGAAAAGCCCGATGCCTTGGCGAACAAGGCCATCGAAGCAGCGTTTTCCCGCTGGGCGCGGCGCGGTGTGTGCGACGTTACCGGCCAGATGTCTTTTACCGACCTGCAACGGCTGCTGATTCGCAGCGTGGCGCGGGACGGCGAAGTGCTGATTCGTCATATTTCAGGGTTTGACAATGATTACGGCTATGCGTTGCAGGTGCTGGATATTGACCGTTTGGATACGGGATACAACGTTCCGCAGCAAAACGGGCGCAACGCCGTGCGCATGGGTGTCGAGTTAAACAGCTATTCCCGTCCTGTGGCGTACTGGTTGCGTACGGCACATCCGGGCGAATCATACGGACAGACGAATACGGGCAATTTACGCGAACGGGTGCCGGCAGAGCAAATCAGCCATATTTTCCTGCACGACCGCCCGGAGCAGAGGCGCGGCTTTCCGTGGGTGGCTTCGGCCATCATCGGCCTGCAAAACCTGTCGGGCTATCAGGAAGCGGCCATTATCGCCGCCCGTGTCGGTGCATCGAAAATGGGCTTTTTCAAACAGACGGAAGACGCCGACAACTTCATGCCGCCGATTGACGGGCAAGAGGTCGATAACGGGCGCGGCAGCATCGATTTAATCGATTCGGTCGAGCCGGGTACGTTCCACGAACTGCCGCAGGGTTACGACTTTACGCCGTTCGACCCGGATTATCCGCACGCCAATTACGACGCATTCGTCAAAGCCAGCCTGCGCGGTATCGCCAGCGGTTTGAACGTGGCTTATCACAGTTTGGCGAACGACCTTGAAGGCGTGAACTTTTCCAGTATCCGCAGCGGGACGCTGGAGGAACGCGACACATGGATGACGTTGCAAAACTGGTTTGCCGAAGCGTTCTTGTATGACGTATTCGATCGCTGGATTGAGGCGGCGTTGCTAATGGGCGCAATCAAGATGCCGTCCGGCAAATCGCTGCCTGCCGGCAAGCTGGACAAGTTCAAGGCCTGCAACTGGCAGGGGCGCCGCTGGTCGTGGGTTGACCCGCTGAAAGATATTAATGCGCATAAAGAGGCAGTGGCGCTGGCGGTCAAATCCCGCCGCGATATTTGCGCGGAAATGGGTTTGGATTTTGAAGATGTTATTACCCAAATCGAACAGGAAAACCAGATGTTGGCAGGAAAAGGAATCATTGCCGACGTAAAACCGGCCGCATCGGCGGCAGAACCGGAATCGGAGGATAACCCGAATGAAGAAAATGAAGCCTGATAAGGCGCAAATGCAGCAAATGAGCCGCTTTGCCGTATTTCAGCGCGAAAGCGTTGATGTTGAAAAACGGACGGTCGAAGTGGCGTTTTCCAGCGAAGAACCGGTAGAACGCTGGTTCGGCGATGAAGTATTAAGTCATGCGGCGGGTGCCGTTGACTTGAGCCGCCTGAATGACGGCGGCGCGGTGCTGTTCAACCACGACTGGGATGACCAAATCGGCGTCATCGAACGCGCTTGGGTGGATGCCGACAGACGTGGCCGTGCCTTAGTTCGCTTTGGCAACGGCGCGAAAGCAGCGGAAAAATTCCAAGACGTGCAAGACGGCATCCTACGCCATATCAGCGTCGGCTACAGCATAGTCAATTTTGAAGAAGAGGTTTCAGACGACAACCGCACCTTTACTGCAACGCGGTGGCAGCCTTATGAAATCAGCTTTGTAACCGTTCCTGCAGACCCGACAGTAGGTGTCGGCAGATCGGCGGAACCATTTATTAAAAACCCCGTAGACCCAACCCCTGAAAAAGGAAATCGAAACATGGATAAAAATCAAATTCCCGCCGCGGCGGAAACTCCCGCTGCTGCAATCCCTGCCGCCGCAGTAACCGATACCAACAACACCGCCGAACGCGGTATGCAGAACGAACGCGCGCGCGTTTCCGAACTGCTGGCCATTGGTCGCAGTTACGCCGCCCACGGCGGTATCGAAGCAGCCGAAAAGGTTATTAAAGAGGGCGGCAGTGAAGCCCAATTACGCGCCGCCATCATGGCAAACATGCAGACGAAGCCGACCGTTACCGCCGGTGAAATCGGCATGACTGATAAAGAACAGCGTGAATTTTCCCTTCTGCGCGCCATGTCTGCCGCCGCAACCGGCAAATGGGACAAAGCGGGCTTGGAACGCGAAGTGTCGGAAGAGTTGGAAAAACGACATGGTCGCGCAGCGGCAGGCTTCTTTGTGCCGACTGATTTGATTGCCCGCGCTTACAGCAAAGGCAATGCGGCAAACGGCGGCAACGTCATCGAAAACGACTTCCGCGAAGACTTGTTCATCGAACTGCTGCGCAACCGACTTGCCGTTGCCCAGTTGGGCGCCACCGTACTGGACGGCTTGGTCGGCGACATCACCATTCCGAAACACCTGACCGGAAACACCGTTCAATGGGTGGATGAAAACGGCAGTGCGACCGAATCGAACGCCACTTTCGGACAAATGAGCCTGAAACCGAAAACCGTTACCGCCAATACCGAATTGAGCCGCAAATTCATTTTGCAGTCTTCGCTGTCTGCCGAACAGTTCGCACGCAGCGAATTGTTGAAAGCGATGATGCTGGGCATCGATTTGGCGGCCATCAATGGCAAAGGTACCGGCAACGAACCGACCGGCATCCTGAATACTGCCGGCATCGGCGCGGTGGAAATCGGTGCGAACGGCGGTGCGCCCGAATGGAAGCATATCGTCGCTTTGGAAAGTGCCATTGCCGCCGCCAATGCCGACATCGGCGATTTGGCCTACATCACCAATGCCCGCGTGCGCGGTTTGCTGAAAACCAAGCTGAAGGCCGACGGCGTGTCCGGCTACATTTGGCAGGATGGCGCAACGCCGTTGAACGGCTACCGTTGTGCGGTATCAAACCAAATTCCGTCCAACCTGACCAAAGGCACGGCGGCCAACAAATGCAGCCCGCTGATTTTTGGTAACTGGTCTGATCTGATGATTGCGCACTGGGGCGTTTTGGATGTGATTGTTGATCCGTACACCAAATCTACTACGGGCGCGGTACGCATCACCACGTTGCAAGATGTGGATATTGCCGTCCGTCATGTCGAATCCTTTGCCGCCATTAAAGACATTGTGGCTGCTTGATTGTGAAACCCAAGGTCGTCTGAATTTCAGACGACCTTATTGATTGAGGTATTAAAAATGGCAAAAATCAAAATTATCCCGACCCGTAGTTTTTTCGATGGTGAACAGACGTTTGCCGCAGGGAAAAAATATTCGGTGGACGAATCGGCGGCGGCTGTCTATATCCGCGAAGGTTGGGCGGCAGAAGCGCCTGCCAAAGAGGCCGAATCCCCTGTTGCCGATGGCGGCGAAGCTGAAGATAGCGGTAACGCATCCGGTGAGGGCGGTGAGGACGGCAGTGTTTAACGAGCCGCTGAACGTGTTTACCAATCCTGCTGATTTCGGTGAAACCGTGATGATTGACGGTAAAGAGGTAAACGCGATATTTGACCGTGAATTTATGACGGATAGCGGGTTTGGCGTTGCCGTTGCCAATGCCGACCCGCAAATCATCGTTACTGAAGACGACCTGCCGGAAGACGTGAAGTCGGTGGTTGTTACCGTGCGCGGCAAACGTTATGCGGTGGCGGAAACCGATTTTGACGGTTGCGGAATGGTTGTTGTGCAATTGAGGGCGATACATGACAAGCCGACTTACTGAAATCCGCAATGCGGCGACAGATGTGCTCAAAACGAAGTTCCAGCGCGTGTATTCCGGGCGTGGTTTCGCGCCTGCGCAATCGCAGTTGCCGTGTGTTGTGGTGTACGTTGACAGTCGCCGAACCGAACAAGAAACGTTTGATTTTCCGCCTACCTACCGGCATACGGTGCGGCTGGTTACGCTGGTTTGCGTGCAGGCTGCTGCCGGCGCGGACGAACTGGCGGAAGAGATGCTGTCCTTGATTGGGCAGTTGTTTGCCGAACATTCCGATTTGGGCGTCGGTGATTTGGAAAATCTGGTACCTGATTTGCTGAATATCGATTCTGACGAAAGCGGTGAAGCCGTTACCGTCTATTATCAGCAAGGATGGCAGGCAATTTATTTTGATACGGCAGTCTGATTTCAGATTGCCTTTAATTTGGAGTTGAAGTATGGCAGTGAAATTACCGAACGGTGCGACCGTTCACATTGCGACCGCTTTGGCGGCGGAGAAAAAAGTTACGGTGGCAACTAATGCTGCCGAATGCGTCCTGACGGTAACAGGACACGGGTTTGCCAACGGCGATTTGGTTTTGTTTAAAAGCGGCTGGGGAAAGTTGAATGAACGCGTTTTCCAGATTGGCGATGTCAAAACCGATACATTCAAGCTGACCGGCATTGATACTTCCAATGCAGATGAGTTTCCGGCAGGCAGCGGTATTGGTGCTGTTCAGAAAATTACCGATTGGGTGCAAGTTTCGCAAATTGTAGAATTTTCGACCAGTGGCGGCGAGCAGCAATATGTAGATTTTGGTTTTCTGGAGGACGATTTTGACCAGCAAATCCCATCCACGAAATCAGCTATGTCAATGTCGATCAAGATTGCTGACGATACTTCGCTACCCGGCTACAAGGCGGCTGCAAAATGCAGCGATAAAGGCGGCAAGTGGCCTTTGAAAGTGGTTTTGAAAGGTGGTGGGCTGATTTGCTATAACGGTTATCCCAGCATGAATAAAACCCCCGAATTGGTTCGTAACCAAGTAATGGCTGTAACGTTGTCCTACGCCATTTCCGGCGAAGTAAACCGTTATTGATTTTATCGGCATATAAAGGTTGTCCGAGTTACTCGGGCAACCTTATTTATTTGGAGTATTGAAATGGCAAAACTCACTTTGAAGCCTGATGCAACTTTCCGACATACCGTGAAAATCCCTGTTCCCGGTGCAGAACCTGCGGACGTCGAATTTGAATTCAAGGCGCGCGGCCGCAAGGCGATGAAAGAATTTACCGAAAAGCATAAAGACGGCTGGACGGCAGATACCGTCTTGGATTGTGTTCAAGGCTGGGATTTGGAAGAAGCATTCGACCGGCAGAATGTCGAAATCCTGCTGGATAGCTATCCGATGGCAGTGTTTGCCGTCGTCAACGGCTATGTTGAGGAAGTCTTCAATGCCCGCGAGGGAAACTGATTGCCGCCGCGCGTGCGCTTTATGAGAAGCAGCCTGATGCGGCGGAATTGAATGTATTCGGATTTTCGGCGGACGATTTTTCAGAAGAGGAGACCACTTTTGGCGTATGGCCGTGCAACTGGCGGGCGGTGCAACTGTTTATTGCAGTATCGACGCAGTGGCGTATCGGAATGTCGGGCGCGACGGGGTTGGATTATTCCGCCGTCGCAGCGGTTATGGAATGCGGCAATATCAAGCCGAAGAAACGGAAAGCACTGTTGGAGAAAGTCCGCATGATGGAGCTTGAAGTGTTGTCAATGTGGGCAGGCGAACATGAATAACGAAACCAAGATTTATATTACCGCCGAAACTGGCGGTGTCGTCAGCGGCGTAGAAAAGGCAAAACAATCCATCAAGTCTTTGGGGGATGTGGCATCTTCCCAGGGGCGGCGTATTTCTGACGGATTGGTACATAGTGGCGACGGCGCAGAGAAATCGTCGACGGTAGTGTCGGCGGCATCGAAGCGGACGGAACGGTCTTTGGCTTCTCTGGAGAATGCCATCCGTCGCGATATAGCCGTTAAGATTGCAGGCGGTAAGGCAAACCGAGAGTATTACGAAGAGCTTGCCCGTCAGCGCGGTATTGATGTTGCACGGCTTAATCCGCTACTGTCCCAATTGGACAGGCATAATACGCAGACCAATCGCGCTACGCAGTCTGTCAAGCAGTTCAATAACGCCTTGCGGCAGACCCCGGCACAAATTACCGACATCGTTACCCAGCTTGCAGGCGGGCAAAGCCCGTTTCTGATCATGATGCAACAGGGTGGGCAGTTGCGTGATATGTATGGCGGCTTCGGTGGTATGCTTAAGGGACTGGCCACGGTCATTTCCCCTATGCGCCTTGCTGTTGCGGGGTTGGGCGGCGGCATTGCGGCATTGGGTTATGCGATGTATCAGGGTGCGGAGGAATCGCGCGAATACCGTAAAGCCTTGATACTTGCCGGAGATGCAGCAGGGATTACTGCAGACAGGATGCAGGAAATCGCTGTTTCGGTCGGGGCAGCGACGGGCGGCTATGCTGATGCGCGTGCTGCAATTACGGCCTTGGTCTCAAGCGGCAAGGTTGCAGCGGACAATTACGAACAATTCGCCCGGAGTATTACCCTCCAGTCGCAGGCAACGGGACAAAGTATTGACGATTTGGTTGATAAATATACTGAAATCGCCAAAGACCCGCTGAAAGCCGTGGTAGCCCTATCAGCCACCTACCGGACAATGACTGCCGATGTTTACGAGCAGGTCAAGGCTTTGCAGGCACAAGGTCGGGAACAGGACGCGGTTACATTGGTGCAGCGGAAATTCTCTGAAGAGTCGGAGGATATGGCAAAACGCGTACTGGGCAATCTTGGGTTGATTGAGCGGGCGTGGAAGGATATTAAAGAAAGTGCGTCGGAGGCATGGGATGCTGTTAAATCCATAGGTAGGGACAAGACCAAGCTGGATGAAATTGCCATGCTGGATTCGTTTATTTCCCAAATCGAAACCAACAAGAAACATCCGGTTACGCAATTGTTTTGGGGTGAAGAGGGCGAGCGTAAGCTGCAGGAAGCCTATGCGCGGCGTGCCCGGTTGCGTGCCGAAATCGACAAGGAGGCAGCCGCTGCTGAAGCTTTGCGGCAGAAACAGAAGCAGAACCAAAACCGAACTGAAGGTATAGCCGAATTGGAGGCTGTTTCGGAACGTTATGCCACTCGAGAGCAGCAACGGCAGCGCGAACTGCTGAAAAACGACGAAGCACGGAAAAAGGCGTTGGACGGCATCACTGACGCGAAAAAGCGGCAAGAAATCATTAATAAGCACGCGGCAAATGCCAAGCTGATTAATGAAAGTTTTGCCGAGAAAAAACACGGCAGTCCTAAAAAAAACAAAATTGAGAAAGAGAAGTTTACTGTTAATCAAACCGTACTTAGTCAGGCAGCACGGTTTGATTATGGAGGTCTGGAAAAGCGCTACGGATTACCTAGAAACCTGCTGGCTGCATTGTCGATGCAGGAGTCGCGTGGAAATGTGAATGCGATTTCACCAGTTGGGGCGCGCGGTACGATGCAGTTTATGCCTGGTACGGCGAAGCAGTACGGTGTTGATGTTCGTAGTGTTGCATCTTCTGCTGATGGGGCGGCTCGTTATTTGCGGGATTTGCTGAAACGGTATGACAACAATATTGTCAAAGCGTTGACTGCTTATCATAGCGGCGAAGGAAATGTAGATAAAGGCCGTATCGGCCCTATCGGCAGAAAATACGCTCCTGAAGTAATGGCACGCATGAATTGGCTTAGTGGCGGTAAAGGTGAAATAAGTCATGATCCTCGCCGTGATTTCGTCGATATACCGTCTTCCGGCTACGAAAAATGGAGGGAGGATTTTAACCGCCGTCATGCCGAGGCTGAGGCGAAGAAGGCTTTGCAAATCTTGAATGCCAACCGTGCCGTAGGGGAGCAGTTGAAGCTGCTTGCCGACCCAACTTTCGGCGATTGGACGAAGGAGCAGCAGGCGGCTGCGCGGGCGCTTGCCGAACAGGTCGATGCGCAGGATAGTTTGACGGCCGCCTCCAAAAAATATTCCGACATAGTGAAGCAAATGACCGACGATTCGAAAGAAAAGTTGGATGACAGGCTGTTTGAAATTTCGCTTATCGGCAAAACCCGTGAAGAAATCGAGAAACTGACGCTGGCGAGACTGTGGGACAGACAGATAGCGAAAGCCCGTGAAGAAGGTGCGCCGTTGGAAAGTATCGATTTATTGGAGCGCGGCAAGGCGGAAGGGATGAGCAATCTTTCTCAAATGCAGAAGGTGCGTGCAGACAGCGACAATGATTGGCGCGGCGGTATCGAGTCCGGCTTGAAAAGCTACATCGATTCATTCGGAACAATGAGGCAGGCGATGGAAAATGCCACCGTACAAACCTTCGACAAAATGGGGGATGCGCTGGCAGACTTTGTTGCCACAGGCAAACTTGATTTTCGAAGCCTGACTGTTTCCATTTTGCAGGATTTATCAAAAATGCTGATTAAAATGGCGATTGTCAATGCAATGAAGTCGGCGTTGGGTTATGCCGACGGCGGTATTGTCGGTGGTGGGAGTACGCAGTTCGACGCGTTGTTTTCCGGCGGCGGCTATACCGGCTACGGCGGGAAGTATGAGCCTGCCGGCATTGTCCACAAGGGCGAAGTCGTATTTTCCCAGCGGGACGTACGTAATCACGGCGGCGTTGCGGCTGTCGAGCGGCTGCGATTGAATGGTTATGCCGGTGGCGGCGCAGTAGGGTTGCCGTCTGTTTTGACCGGAGTCCGTTCGACCGGGACTGGAGGCATGCAGGTCAACATCACTATAAATCGGGACGGTAGCACCGAATCGGACAGCAGTGCCGATACGGAGATGGCGAAGCATCTTGCCGCCGCCATACCGGGCATGGTGGAACAGTGGTATGTCAAGAATGTGTACCGTGAAAACGGTACTTACCATAAATAGGTCGTCTGAAAGGAACCGATCATGACTGAAACATTCCGATGGCGTGTTGCTTCGGACAATAAGGCTGTACATAAATTCGATGTCCGTTCCGTCCGATTTGGCGACGGCTACGAGCAACGGCAGCCTAAATCTTTGAAACCGAAGCTGCGAAGCTGGGAGATCAAGATAGTCGGACAAAAGGCTTTGATGGGAGAAATCAAAGCCTTTTTTGATGCCCGGCGCGGTGTTGAGCCGTTTAATTGGAGACCGCCCGACGGCGTGCCTGTATTGGTCAAGGTATCGGAATATCAGGAAACGGCGAAGGGTGGCAAAGCCTACGAATTGAGCTGTACGTTTGAGGAGGTGTTTTCATGAATCCGCGTATAAAGGCCATGTCGGGCGTGATGCTGCAAGCCTTGTCTGCCGCGCAGCAGGATGTTTTGGTCGATTTGTGGCAAGTGGACTTGCGGCCGCTGGGTGGTCGGGTTTTCTATTTCTGCAATCAGGTCAATGAGCGGGGTACGGCGGTTGTCTGGCAGGGACAGGCATATGAGCCTTATCCGATTAAGGCGGACGGCTTTGAATCAACTTCGCAAGGGGCGGGCAACCGTCCGACGCTGACGGTATCGAATCTCTTGGGGTTGATTACGGGCGCGGCGGATCAGTTCGGTCAGCTCGTCGGCGTACTGGTTGTGCGCCGTCAAACCTATGCCAAGTTTTTAGATGCGGTCAATTTCCAGTCCGGGCGCAATCCGACCGCAGACCCGATGCAGGAAGTCGTCGGCAAATATTTGGTTGAACGGATGACGGCATTGAATGCAGAAACGGCAACCTTTGAACTCGCCGCGCCGTCTGAATCGGATGGTTCGGTCATTCCTGCCCGTATTATGCTGGCAAATACCTGCTGCTGGCAGTATCGCGGCGAAGGGTGCGGTTATACGGGGCGTGCGGTTGCCGACCGTTTCGATATGCCCACGGACGATGCGTCCAAAGACGTATGCAGCAAAACACTGACAGGATGTAGGGCGCGGTTTGGCGCGACGGCAGTTTTGCCGTTCGGCGGTTTCCCATCTAGTGATAAGGTAACGACATGATGGATTTGGATTTGTTAAGTGAAGAAGTACGGCGCGAAATGCTGGCATGTGCTGAAGAGGCGGTACCGTCTGAAATGTGCGGGGTTTTGGTTTTCAGTTATGGAGGCTATGAGTTTCTGCCTTTGTCCAATTGCGCCGAAAATCCGCATGAAACCTTTGAGATTTCCGCTGACGACTGGATGGCGGCGGAGCGCGTCGGTGAGATTGTGGCAGTCGTGCATTCCCATCCGAGCGGCGAGCCGTTTTTATCGGGCGCGGACAGGCAGATGCAGGTCGAAACGGGCTTGCCTTGGATTTTGGTTACACAAGGTCGTCTGAAACTGTTCCGCCCCGTTCCGCATTTGCGCGGGCGTGTCTTCGAATACGGCAAGGCGGATTGCGGCACGCTGGTGCGCGATGCCTTTATGTTGATGGGGTTGGTATTCCCCGACCATCCGCGCGGCGATATAGATGAGGACGCGTCGGCGGGCTTTTGGGAAAAGCATTTGGAAAACTGCGGGTTTTCCCGTATTTCAGACAGCCTTTGCGCCGGTGATGTGGTCTTGACGGCAACGGGCGGGCATGCGTCCCATGCCGTCCTGTATTTGGGCAACGACTGGATGCTGCACCATGCCTATAATCAATTGAGCTGCCGTGTACCTTATACCCGCTATTGGGCGGATGTTACGCACAGCGTTTGGCGGCATCCCGATTTCGAGCCGGCTATGATGCAGGCACTTGAGAACGATTTTATCTCATTTCCTTTCGGTTGAAACCCCGCCCTTTAGGGCGGTAGAATCAGAATTTATTTGGGAGGGGCGTAACCCCTTCCAAACCAGGACGGCACATAGGGCGACGCTTTATGTGTCGTCCTGTGTGTTGAAACATATGGAGCAACCATGATTACTGTTTGTCTGTACGGCGGCCTGCGCGAATACGGCCGCCGTTTTGTTTTGCACGTCGAGACGCCCGCCGAAGCCCTGCACGCTCTGTTTACCCAAATCAAAGGCTTGCGTCGGCGGATTCGGGACGGGGTGTATCAGGTGCGGTTTGCCGGCAAAGACCAGTCGGAAGAAACGATAAGTAGCGTGTTCAGACGGCCTGCTGACGGTGTATTGCACATTGTTCCGCGCGTACAGGGCGCAGGTAAAAATGGCGGGTTGATTCAAACCGTTATCGGAGCGGTTTTGATTGTAGTCGGCGCGTTTACGAGTTGGGCCGGTGGTACGCAGCTTATCGCCGTCGGTATCGGCATGGTGGCGGGCGGTGTCGCCCAAATGTTGACCAAGCAGCCCAAATTGAATGCCGGCGGCAAGGGGGTGGAAGAGAGTAAGAATTCTGCTTTTTCCAACCTTGCCAATACAGCGGCACAGGGTCGCCCTGTGCCGTTGGCTTACGGGCTTTGCTACTGCGGCAGCCGTGTTGTATCGCAGGGTGTGCAGTCCCGCCGTATCGAACCGTCATCGACGGCGGCTTCGTCAGGTGCGGTGTTGAATTTGGGTTTGTCCAAAACATTCGTTCAAGGCGTAGCAGCAACCGCGCCGAACGGGCAGAAATACCGTACCGACTTTTCAGACGACAGCGTGCGGGCGCGCAATTATAAGGCGGCGTTTTCGGGCTGAAACGTCGTCTGAAAAATCGAAACGCTGCGAAGGGGCAAACTTCGCGGCGTGTCTGTTTTTGTTTGTGTATTTTTGGGCTTTGATCGGTATTCTGAATACCGTGAAATAAGGTTTTGAATCAGGAAAGGAAATAGTATGGGCGGCAAATCGGGCGGAGGACAACGGACACCTTATGAAGCCCCAAACAGTTTATCCAGCGCCCAGTCGCTGCGGATTATTGATGCGGTATCCGAAGGTGTGGTTTCGGGGTTTGCCAACGGCGATGATGCGCCGTTCAAAAGCGTGTATTTTGATGACACTCCTGTCCAAAATTCGGACGGCAGCTACAATTTTAATGGAGTTACGGGTTATTTCCAGCGTGGCGAGCAAGACCAGTCCTATGTTCCGGGTTTCGATGCATCCGAGCGCACCGTAGCCGTTTCGGCTGCGGTGAAGCAGAATCAGCCGATTGTTCGCGCCGTTACCGACGAATTGGTCAGCCGTTTGCGGATTACGGTCGCTGTCGAACGGAATGCGCAGGTTGAAGACAACGGCGACACCGTGCCTGCAGATACCTTAATGCGTGTTGAGTTGATAAACAGCAATGGTGTGCAGGCATCAAATCAGGTGCGTTTCAATGAAAAATCCAGCGGGACATATTATCAGGATGTCGAATTTGATGTGGTGCCGCAAGTGCCGTTCAATATCCGTGTTTTCCGAATTTCGCCTGATTCCAAGACCGATAAGGTCAGCAACAATACCTATTTTTCGTCCTACGTTGAAATCGTTGATGCGAAATTGAGCTATCCGCATACCGCGTTTGCGGCATTGTCGATTGATTCGGCGCAGTTCGGGAATCAGATTCCGCGTCGCAATTATTTGATGAAAGGCCGCTTGGTCAAAGTGCCGTCCAATTACAATCCTGAAACCCGCCAATATACGGGTGGAACATGGGATGGCAGTTTCAAAACCGCATGGACAAACAACCCGGCATGGGTTTTTTACGATGTGCTGACCCAGCCGCGATTTTCCACGCTGGCACATCGTCTGAATGTGGCAGACATAGATAAATGGAGCCTGTACCAAATCGGGAAATATTGCGACGAGCCGGTCGATGACGGATTCGGCGGCAAAGAGCCGCGTTTCGTCTGCAATGCCTACATTACCGACCTGATGCAGGCAGGTGAATTTTTGAACAATCTTGCCAGCGTCTTTACCGGTTTACCGGTTTGGAACGGACAGCAAGTATCCGTCGTCATGGATGCCGACGCCGATCCGGTGGCGCAATATACCAATGCCAATGTTAAAGACGGCCTGTTTAATTATGCGGGTGCAGCGTTGAAGTCCATTCATACTGCTGTTCATGTGCAGTATATAGACAAATACGATGGCTATCGCGCTAAAACAGAATATGTAGCCGACAACGAAGCCATCGCCCGCTATGGTTTGAATATCAAGCAGATTACTGCGTTCGGCTGCGATTCGCGCGGGCAGGCGGCACGTTTCGGCGCATGGACGCTGCAAACTGAGTTGCGGCAGCAGAACGCCGTAACGTTTGAAATCGGGCGTGAGGGGTTGAAGCATCTGCCTTACGACATCGTGCAGATTATGGACAATCAATACGCGGGTGCAGAGTTGTCTGGACGTGTTGCCGCCATTTCGGGCAATGTGCTGACGCTGGATCGACCTGTATCCGATGCGGTCGGAGCCTTGGTGTTTTATTCTGAAGGCGGTAGTCTGAAATCAGCGAAGATAACTGCGGCAGCAGGCAATAAGGTTACTTTGGAGCGTGAGGTGCCGTTGCAGGCTGGCGATACGTGGGTTTTATCCGGAAAAGTCAAGCCGCGCCTCTATCGTGCCATCGGCATCAAAGAGAATACGGATGCGGGTACTTATACGGTTACCGCGTTGCTGCATGACCCGAAAAAATATGCTGCGGTGGATAGTTTTGCGCATTTTGACCATGAAATTACCACGCTGCATAACACCGCCCCTGTGTTGACCGATGCGGCTGTCAATACCGACGGTGGAACAGTTGTGATGACATGGGACAACCTGGCCGCAAACGGTCAGGTTTTAACTTACGATATTAAGATTTACCGTAACAACAGCCTATACCGCCATATCCCTGATGCACAGACAGCGGAAATCCGTCTGGAAAATCTGCCGAACGGCAATTATCGGGCGGAAATACGCGGCCGTAATGCACGGGGTGTACTGTCTGCACCGTTGGTTAAGGCTTGGAGTATCGACTATGCAGTTACCGGATTGAGGACGACGCCGAAAACACTGTCTGTGGCCGTGGATTGGGTGTTGCCGCAAACCGTTGTTTCCGAGTTGGTTTCCGAGCTGTGGTATAGCAAGACCAACAATCTTCAGACGGCAACGAAACTCGCGTCGCTGGCGTATCCGCAAAACAGCTATACCTTAACCGGCGTCGGCGTTGCCGACGTTTATTATTTCTGGGTGCGCATTCGTGATATTGCAGGAAATACGGGGGAATTTACCGCTGCCGTACAGGGTAGGGCAGACAACAATCCTGCGCCGATAGTGCAGCAGATTCAGGGGGCAATCGGGAAGTCTGCATTAAGCAGGGAGCTGATAGATACGCTGAATCGGGATATGGCTGCGGCAGCAGGATTGAAAGTGTCTGCAGAGGCAGCGGAACGTGCTAAAGCCTTACAGGAGGAAGCACGGGCGCGGATGGCGGCAATACAGGCAGAATCGTCTGCCCGGACGGCCGAGCTTGCCAGAAAGTCATCCGAAATCGGTACGCGTATTGCCGCAACAGAAGCTGTCAATGAGCAGCAGGCGCAGCAAATCCAAACTGTTACGTCTGCGCAAGGCAATACCGCCGCCGGGCTGGAAGCCGAAAAAAAAGCCCGTACCGATGGCGACAGAGCCGAGGCGCAGGCGCGTGAAACACTGGCTGTCAGACTTGGTAATGCAGAAAGCGGTATTTCGGCATTGCGGGAAACCGTAACACGTCAGGATGCCGCCCGGTCGTCTGAAATCAACACGTTGACGGCGAAGCTGGAGAATGTTGAGGTCGGCGGACGGAACTATGCCTTATCGACGGCTGCGGCGGATAAGGTTCTTACGGTAAGCGGCAACAATCAGACCAAATCCGTTACATTGGATGTGTCCTCAAGTTTGGATTTAAAACAAGGGGACGCGCTGATTATTGCTTGTGATCTCGACATTGTTAATGCGACGTCCATGTTCGGCAAACCGTATCCGCGCATCGGTGTTGAGCTTTCTGTCACTTATTCGGACAACACGATAGGCTACTTTAGCGCATGGTATGACGAAGCAGTCAAAGATGCACCGAAGACGCTGAAGCGTCGTCTGGTTGCAAAACATACGGTGGCGAAAGATGTGAAGGCCGTCCGCGGGTTGATTGTGCAGGCACGTTATCAGACATCTGATTCCATCAAGGTTTCGGGTGTAAAACTGGAGCGCGGCACGGTAGCAACTGACTGGAGTCCTGCGCCGGAGGACAGTAACGCCGATGCGTCTGCTTTATCGGCCTTGTCGGCTGAATTGACTGCCTATAAAGCAGCACAGGTTGAAACTGATAAGGCGCAAACCGAAGAAATTCGTGCAGCTAAGGCAGTAGCATCCGGAAATCAGGCAGAGATCACACGCTTGCAGACTGCCAAGGCAGAGAAGGACGAAGTTGCCACTATCGCCCGCAGCGCATTGTCGGCAGAATGGAAGCGTGATGCTGATAATGCTAAAACGGCAGCCGTTGCAGCGGCAGTGGCAGATGCCAAAGTTAAGGCAGATGCAGCACAGGCGGCGGCAGAAAGAGCGGCACAGGCCAAAGCAGATGCAGCACAGGCGGCTGCGGCGGCGGATGCCAAGACCAAGTCTGATGCGGCCAAGGCTGCTGCAATTGCCGATGCGGCGGCCAAAGATGCACAAATCAAGCGCGAAGCGGCGGCGGATGCCAAAGCCAAAGCAGATAAAGCCTTGGCGGATGCCAAGTCCTATTCGGATACGGCATCGGCAAAAATTGACCGTCTTGCAGAAACCGTCAGTCGAAATGATGCCGCCCGGTCGTCTGAAATCAACACGTTGACGGCGAAGCTGGAGAGTGTTGAAGTCGGCGGCCGGAACTACGCCTTATCGACAGGAACAGCCGGCAAAGTGTTGACCGTTAGCGGGAATAATCAGACCAAAAACGTTACTATCGACGTTTCGTCTGCTTTGGATCTGAAGCAAGGCGACAGTTTGATTATCTCTTGCGATATCGAACTGGTAAACGCCACATCGCCTTATGGCAAACCATACCCACGAATCGGCGCGGAATTTTCTGTGACCTACGCCGACAACTCTATCGGGTATTTTGCTGCGTGGTACGACGAAGCCGTCAGCGGTACGACCAAAACGCTGAAACAGCGTATTGTCGCCAAACACACGGTTGCCAAAGAGGTAAAGGCACTCCGAGGCATCATCGTTCAGGCGCGGTATCAAACGTCTGATTCCATCAAGGTTTCGGGTGTAAAACTGGAGCGCGGCACAGTAGCAACTGACTGGAGTCCCGCACCGGAGGACAGTAACGCCGATACGTCTGCTTTGACGGCCTTGTCGGCTAAAGTTCAGCAGGCCAGTTCTGCTGTTGCAGAGATAGGAGGGAAAATACAGTCTTTGTACACGCTGAAGACTGAGGCAATAGCAGGCGGCCGTCGTGCAGTTGCAGGGGTTGCAGTGGGAGCCGATGGAAAGACGGGCAGCGGCGAAATCCTCCTGATGGCAGATAAAGTTGCTTATGTCGATCCGAAAGATAAGACGGTTACGCCCGCTTTCGTTACCGTTATCGAAAACGGCAGGGCGAAGCAGGCGTTGAACGGTGATCTGTTTGCTTCAGGTTCTGTTTTGGCGAAGCATCTTGCCGCCAACCTAACCGTCGAAGCGCCGACGTTGAATGGTGCAACCGTCAATGCAGGTCTGATCAACGGCGGCACGATACGTGGTGCAAGAATCGAAGCCGTGGATTTGGAGGCCGCTAATATCATCGGAGATGTCGTGGCGGTCAGGACGTTTGAGCTGAAGCAGTCGCCATTAGGCTATCAGGAATTGATATGCCAAATCCCTGATAGCCGAAAAGCACGCCGGACGGTCATCGTACCGCCGGTTTTTGCTGTTGCAGAAAACGGTGCAGTTGTCAGCCTGCAACTGTACATGGATGGTCTGATTCAGCGGGAGGTTACGATTCAGTCGCCTGAAAAGAGGATAGAGCGTAACGAAAAATTTTCCGTATGGGTTCCGGGTGGGCCGCCGTTGTATATGAGGACTCCGCAAGATGTGCCTCTTAGTTTTTCCGTCCCATTCCATCTGCCAAAGATAGGCAGTATATCTTTCCAGAAAGGTATCGATGGTGCAGCGCATTCGTTGCATATCCTCTGCCGCATTAGCGGCAATTTTGATTATTCGCCCTTGGGCGATTTATCGGGTATCGTCTGTCTTATTGTTTAAATTTTAGCCGTCCGAAAGGGCGGCTTTTTTCTGCCTGCCTGAGGGTGGGCTTTTTTTATGGAGGTTTATTATGGATCAGGCAAAACGTACAGCCTATGTTAAAATCATTAACGCTTTATTCGACGGAGCCGTCAAGGTGCAGCCCGGTCAAATTACCGAAACCGTCGTTGATATGGCGGACAAGATGTTTGACGAAATTGCGACCTGCCATGAGCGCATCAAGCCGATGGCGGTGTTGGCAGACGGTATTGCAGGAAGTATTGTCAAACTTGCGCCAAACGAAATTCCGCTTATTTTTGGGAATTCGTCGTTTGGAAGCTATCTGAAAAGTAAAACCCGTGATGAAGTGTTTAAAGTGTTGAAGCAAAGCAAGGTTAATAATGCCGTTAAAGTCCTTGAGGCATTTTACGAAAGCTGGTTAAAGTACACTGCAAAAGACCGCCGTCTGAAAGTCTGCATCGTAACCGCGCAATCCCGTTGGCGTTCGCGCTTTGAAATCGAATTGCTGGGAATTTAAACAGGAGCAGAAGTAAATGAAAGCAGTCAGGGATATAGCCTTATGGCTGGCAGTAACGGTTTGGATCAACTTTTTCCCCGACCGTTACCGCTATGATACCGTTCCGCAGGGACGGCACGGATACTGGCATGCAGACCATCCGTGGTATCCCTATGCGCGCTTTCTGCTGCCTTTATTTTTAGCCTGTATCCTTTTCTACCATCATTTTCGGAAACGGAAATAGATACGGCTGCAAAACCGAAACCGTCTGAATGGTTCAGACGGTCTTTTTTTATCCAAAGGAAACCATCATGTCAAAAGACAAAAATCAAATCATCGTCGGAATCAACCGTGAAATCATCGATACCGAAACCGACAGTTCTGCCGAGTTTCACGTCATCCGACATATATCGCTGGATTATGCAACCGGCTTTAATGTGGTGTCGTTAGACAGCTATGTGCGCAAATCGACATTTGAACGTCGCGGGCGTTCGGTCGGTTCGATGCAGTTGAATATTCCGGGCGTGCCGCCGCGCGGTACGGATGTATTGGACTGGGCATACCAGGCTGTTGTGGCGGCGGTTGAAGAGGGCGCGGTCGATGCCTACGGTCAGCCTATTTCCGCCAACAGCCTGACCGGCGCGGAGTTGGTCTATGCCGATTTGCCTGAAGCAGCCATCTGATTCATAACACGGAAGGTCGTCTGAAAAACAGTTTCAGACGACCTTCGCATAAGGGAAAAGAAAATGTCTGAACCGATTATTACCCCTGCCGCCGTTTATACTTTCGGCGGTGTGGTCGGCGCAGGTCATCTGTTGGGGATGCCTGTCGATGCAGTCGTGCTGGGCGCGGTGGCTTCGGCGGCGGTAACGATGATAAGCGAGCCGAAAAGCCGCTGGATGGTAGTGGCCTATATCGTTATCGGCGGGCTTTTGGGTGGCGCTTTTGCCCCACCGCTGACGCATTTCTTAATCGGCGAAGTAGTTGGCAGCCATCCGTCGCTGGGTGAGCAGCGCATACAGTTTGCACATGCCTTTGCCCCCGTCGTTGTCGGCTTGTTGTGGCAGGTATTGTTGAGATTTGCCCGCGCCGTTTGGCCATCGTTCGAAAACCATGCAGACGATATTGTGGAGTGGCTGCTGAACCTTCTGCCGTGGAGACCGAAAAAATGAAATTACTTTTGATTCTTTCTGCCGCCCCATCACTGATTTCGGCGTACTTGATGATTTGTCGTCTGAATGGGCGCAAATGGAGTGCATTGTCGCCGGAGGCGTGGGCGTATCTCGCCTTTTTAGGTGGAGCGATCTATACCTTTTACATAGTCTTTGCTTACGGACTGACGCCGAGCTTAGGCAAATTTATGATGGATATTGCCGCCTGTGTATATTTCGGCAGCCGTTCGGTACGGGTTGTCAAATGGCAGCATCGGCATGGTTTGAAATAGTTTGCCTGAAAAAAGTAAAACGCCGCGGAGTATATAGAGCTTTGCGGCGTTTTCGTATCAAAACTTTGTATGCAGAATTATTGAGATAGCCGCCTGTCGTTTAGGCGGCTTTTTATTTGAAAAGAACATGGAGAACCGAAATGCAAGTTACCAAAAATTTCAGTCTGCGCGAGTTGACACGCAGTGAAACCGCTCGTCGCGCAGGCGTACCGAACGAACCGTCGCCCGCCGAAATGGACAACATTTATTACACCGCACAGCAGCTTGAAAAAATCCGCGAATACGTCGGTCGCCCGATTATCGTAACAAGCTGCTTCCGCAGCGAGCGGGTAAACAAATTGGTCGGTGGCAGCCCGACATCGGCACACCGACACGGACTTGCCGCCGATTGCGACGCATCGGGCATGACCTCGCTGGCATTTGCCAAACTGTTAATCAAAATGCGTGATGAAGGCGCGCTGAAATTCGACCAGTTGATACTCGAATTTCCCGAGCGCGGGGAAGGCGCATGGGTACACATCGGTTTCCGACGCAACAGCCCGCAACGCAACCAGATACTGACCGCAACCAAGAAAAACGGCAAAACCGTGTATCTGCCCGGGCTGCATCCTTGAGGTCGTCTGAAATGGATATTTTATTGAAATACTGGAAGCCGGTAGGCGTATTGCTGCTGATAGTCCTGATTTTTACCGCATGGCATTTCGACCGTGCCGAAAAATACCGCATGGGACGGGAGGCTGCTGCTGCCGAAATTTCGAATCGTCTGAAAGACGGCTATATCGAGCAGGCAAAGCAGGCGCGTTCTGCCGAGAAGAAGGCAGCCGCCGCGTTTGCCGAACGACAAACCAAATTAGAAGAGGAAAAACAAAATGCTGAAAAAACTGTTGCCGCTATGCGTCTTGAGCTTAACCGCCTGCGCCACTACGCCGCCGCCCAAAATCGCAGCAGAAACCTGCCCGCAACCACTACCGCCGCCACCGCATCTGATGGCGCGTCAGATTCCCAAGGCTGGCTATTATTCGGACAGTGCGCTGAAAAATATGCAGGACTGGCAGAAACAGCCGACGGACATGCAGCCGATTTAAGGGAATGGCAGGCATATGGTCATGCAGTAAGCAGTCAGCGTGCCGAATAAGCAACCGCCCGAATCTGTAAGAAAAGATTACAGGTTCGGGCGGTTTCAGCATTTAATCGAATAAGACGGCGCCGATGCGCCATCAAGAGGAATTTTCAGACGCTTTGGACATTGCTTCGGCAAAATCGAGCCGGCGCGGGCGGCGGCGTATATTGGTATAAACCCGCATGCTTTCCCAGTCCCCGTGTAGCGTAACCTGCTGCATCAGCGGGATGGACAGCCCGTCTTCGGCAAGGCGCGTCGCCCCTTCGTGCCGTAAATCGTGAAACCTTAAATCTTCAATATGCAAGGCGCGGCAGGCGTTGGTAAATAGTGCGCTGATTGTTTTCGATTGATACCCGCCCAAAAGCAAATCGGGATTTCCCTGCATCTGTCTTCTGATTTTCTCGCTCTGCAAAGCCTCTATCAGCGGTATTAACTCGTCCCTGACTTCAAATTTCTTATGATTTCCCTTGCTTCCGCGCGGGTGTTTTACATCTCTTACCAGCCATTGACGCGTTTCCAAATCCAAATCCGCCCATGCCAGCCGTCCGATTTCTGCCTGCCTGCGACAGGAATATATGGCAAACCACATAATCAGGTGCATAGGCACGCGCATATCGTTTGAGCTTCTGCGGTTCCACGAAAAATAAAAGTAATCTGTCAGCTTCTGCAATTCTTCTGATGTCGGCAGTCTGTCGCGCTTTTCCGCTTTGCCGATGACCCGCGCGCGCCGTAGGCCTTCAATCGCAATATCGATTTCAGACCAAGTAACTGGATAGCCCCAAACAAAGTGGGCGTGCTTCAAAATCGAGCGCAAATATTGCAGATCTGAATTGATGGTGGATGGCTTGACCGGAAGCAGACCCAATTCATCCGATCCGCGTTGGCGGATAAAGGCATAAGACGTGAAATCCTCGCGACGCAACCGGTCGATGCGCTTGTCGGCAATCTCAAAATTCATCACAAAATTCAGTGTCCTGAACTTCGAATCACTATACTCTGTTCGCACCTCGTCCGCATACCGCTTGGCGGCTTCCCGAAGGGTGGGGCATAATGTTTGCCGTTTCTCGCGGAAAAGCAGTTCAGGGTGCATTTCAAGCTCTGCCTCTCTTAATTTCAGCCATTCGACTGCCATAGCCTTTTTAGAAAAGGTACGACTTTCCGAGAAATCAGGGTAGCCCGCCTTTTTAATCCGTATCTGCGCCCGATATACGATAGCACCTGACGGATTGGTTCGTTTTGTTATCGTTCCCATTATTTGCACCATATACAAATTAAATAAAAATGGTGCATATATGGTACATTGAAAATGCTAAAACGTGCAGAAATAGGGCGGAATAATACAAAATAAACACTTTTAAAAATTAAATAAAATCCAATGAAAACAATCAAATGACTGAATTTAAAGAAAAATGCAGAATTGTGCTTGCTCCGATGCAGGGGCTGGTGGACGATGTGATGCGCGATTTGCTGACCCGTATCGGCGGCTACGACGAATGCGTCAGCGAGTTCGTCCGCATTACCCACACCATCCATTCCCGTTCCACCTGGCTCAAATACGCCCCCGAAATCGCCAACGGCAACAAGACCCCCGCCGGCACGCCCTGTACCGTCCAGCTCTTAGGCAGCGATGCCGACAATATGGCGGTCAACGCCTTAGAAGCCGTCCGCTTCGGCGCGGACAAAATCGACCTCAATTTCGGCTGTCCCGCCCCCACGGTCAACAAACACAAAGGCGGCGCGGTCCTGCTCAAAGAGCCCGACCTCATCCACCATATCGTCAAAACCCTGCGCCAACGCCTGCCCGAACACATCCCGCTCACCGGCAAAATGCGGCTCGGTTACGAAGACAAAAGCCTCGCGCTCGAATGTGCCGCCGCCATTGCCGAAGGCGGAGCCTGCGCCCTGACTGTACACGCGCGCACCAAAGTCGAAGGCTACGAACCGCCCGCGCATTGGGAATGGATACGCAAAATCCGCGAACACGTCGCCATCCCCGTAACCGCCAACGGCGACGTGTTCAGCCTCAAAAACTATATCGGCATTAAAGAGATGACGGGCTGCAACAGCGTCATGCTCGGCCGCGGCGCCGTCATCCGCCCCGATTTGGCGCGCCAAATCAAACAATACGAAAACGGCGAAGCCGTCCGCGATACCGATTTCGTCGAAGTTTCGGTGTGGATAAACCAATTTTTCCATTTGTGTCTCGCCAAAGAAGCGAACAACAAATACCCCGTCGCCCGCTTGAAACAATGGCTGGGCATGATGAAGAAAGAATTTGGAGAAGCGCAGGAATTGTTTGACGCGGTAAGGGCGGTCAAAGACGCTGAGGAAGTCGCGCGGATTTTGGCGGCGTTTGAAGACAAGATGAATGCCTGATAATGATGAGGTCGTCTGAAACCAGATTTCAGACGACCTTTTTGTATGAAACATCAGAATTTGTCATGAGACCAGCGCGTGTTTTGCAAAATACCAGCATCGACGTCCTGAATATTGCGATGGCCGGTAAACGCCATGGATATGTCCATTTCCTTATACAGGATTTCCAGCGCGCGGGTAACGCCTTCTTCGCCGTATGCACCCAAGCCGTAGAGGAACGCGCGGCCTATCATCGTGCCTTTTGCGCCCAAAGCCCATGCTTTGAGGACGTCCTGACCGCTGCGGATGCCGCTGTCCATCCAGACTTCGATGTCGCTGCCGACTGCGCTGACGATGTCGGGCAAGGCTTTGATGGAGGATATGGTGTCGTCGAGCTGGCGGCCGCCGTGGTTGGAAACGACCAATGCGTCCGCGCCGCTTTTTGCTGCTTTTTCCGCATCTTCGGGTTCCATAATACCTTTGATAATCAGCTTGCCGCCCCACAAATCTTTAATGCGGGCAACGTCGTCCCAGCTCAGGCGCGGGTCGAATTGTTCGGAAGTCCACGAAGACAGCGAAGACAAATCGCCGACGTTTTTGGCATGTCCGACGATATTGCGGAACGTGCGGCGTTCCGTGTTCAGCATTTTCATGCACCATTCGGGTTTGGTCGCCAGATTGATTAAATTGGCGATGGTCGGTTTCGGCGGTGCGGACAGGCCGTTTTTGATGTCTTTGTGGCGTTGCCCCAAAACCTGCAAATCGGCGGTCAATACCAACGCCGAACATTTGGCATCCTTCGCGCGCTTAATCAGGTTTTCCATAAACTCGCGGTCGCGCATCACATAGAGCTGAAACCAAAACGGCGCGCTGGTGTTTTCGGCAACGTCTTCAATCGAGCAGATGGACATGGTGGAAAGCGTAAACGGAATGCCAAACTTCTCCGCCGCCCGCGCCGCCAAGATTTCGCCGTCGGCGTGTGCCATGCCGGTAAATCCCGTCGGCGCAATCGCCACCGGCATTTTCACATCCTGACCGATCATTTTGGTCTCTAAACTACGACCTTCCATATTGACCAATACCTTTTGTCGGAAGCGGATGTCTTTGAAATCCGAAGTGTTTTCGCGGTAGGTAGTTTCCGTCCAAGAACCTGAATCGATGTAATCGTAAAACATGCGCGGCATCTTGCGCTTGGCGACAAGGCGCAGGTCTTCGATACAGGTCATTTTGCTCAAATCGCGTTTCATTGTTGATTGCCTCTGTTAAGGGGTTGCTTATGGGTTGGGTCGTCTGAAACGGGTAGGGCGTTTTCAGACGACCTTTTACAATACCATAATGATTTAGTATGAATTAGATAATCTATATCAATCGCAATTATAAAGCAAATGGTTTTAACCCCGCCAAAAGCGGGGTAATAGCACTTTTCAGACGACCTCGGATTCAAGTTTCAGATAAAAAAAGAGAAATCTTTAGGGAGATAAAAATCAATTCGCACAGTCATTTAAACAAACAATCGGGAGATGCCCGAATATACTTGACTGAATCACTCAGATATTAGACAATCGCACCACTATAAAAAAGCCGACACAGGCACCTACCATGAGACTGACCACAAAAGGGCGTTTTGCCGTTACCGCCATGATCGATTTGGCGATGAACGCGCAAACCGGCGCTGTCAAACTCAGCGCCATCAGCGAACGCCAAAGCATTTCGCTTTCCTATCTCGAACAACTATTCAGCAAACTGCGGCGCGCCGGGCTGGTTGAAAGCCTGCGCGGCCCGGGCGGCGGTTACATCCTCGCCGCCCCTCCCGCACAAATCAATATCGCCCAAATCATTTCCGCCGCTGAAGACAAGCTGGACGCCACCCAATGCAGCAGCAAAGCCAACTGCCACCACGGCGCGCCCTGCCTGACGCACGACCTTTGGGAAAACCTGAACAAAACCATCAACGATTACCTCAGCAGCGTTACCCTGCAAAGCATCATCGAACAGAAAAACAGCGATGACGGCAGCCACGTCATCCAATTTACACATATCCATTAAGTACATTACAGAAAAAGAAAGAGCAAACCATGACCGTCAAAACCCCCGTTTATCTCGACTACGCCGCCACCACCCCCGTTGACAAACGCGTTGCCGAAAAAATGATTCCCTATCTGACCGAAACCTTCGGCAACCCCGCTTCCAACAGCCACGCATTCGGCTGGGAAGCAGAAGAGGCCGTCGAAAAAGCCCGCGCCGACATCGCTGCCCTGATTAACGCCGACCCCAAAGAAATCGTCTTCACCAGCGGCGCAACCGAGTCCGACAACCTCGCCATCAAAGGCGCGGCAAACTTCTACAAAACCAAAGGCAAACACCTCATCACCGTCAAAACCGAACACAAAGCCGTGCTCGACACCATGCGCGAACTCGAACGCCAAGGTTTCGAAGTAACCTACCTCGGCGTTCAGGAGAACGGTTTGATTGATTTGGAAGAACTCAAAGCCGCCATCCGCGACGACACCATCCTGATTTCCGTGATGTGGGTGAACAACGAAATCGGCGTAGTGCAAGACATTCCCGCCATCGGCGAAATCTGCCGCGAACGCAAAATCATCTTCCACGTCGATGCCGCCCAAGCCTGCGGCAAAGTGCCTGTTGACGTAGAAGCCGCCAAAATCGACCTGCTGTCCATGTCCGGCCATAAAGTGTACGGCCCCAAAGGCATCGGCGCGCTGTACGTTCGCCGCAAACCCCGCGTCCGCCTCGAAGCCCAAATGCACGGCGGTGGTCACGAACGCGGCTTCCGCAGCGGCACCCTGCCGACCCACCAAATCGTCGGCATGGGCGAAGCCTTCCGCATCGCCAAAGAAGAACTCGAGCAAGACATGGCGCACTACCGCAAACTGCGCGACATCT
>ERZ773100.150-NODE-150-length-42056-cov-6.405109_pt1 | contig 42056 bp, 42 predicted proteins | sample MGYA00511119_ERZ773100 | MGnify/ENA primary metagenome ERZ773100 (study PRJEB29015, sample SAMEA2738000) | human oral metagenome | biome: human oral; feature: human-associated habitat; material: dental | place: China | collected 2111 ...
AAGGCGTAGTGTTGCAGGGCGGAAAGGGGAATCAGGCGCGTGTCCTGATTTTCCCCTTGGCTTTCGGTTAAAAGTGCGGTCATTTTCAGCCTAATTTACGCAGCAACTTGGTTTCGCCAAGATTTTGATCGTCCACGCTGACAAGGTAGTCGTCAAAATTCCTTGCCACTTCCACTCCATCTTTTTTAGCAACCTGAATGCGTTTGAAGAGACTATCAGCAGGTGCGTCACCCAGATTACTGCTGTGTTCAAACACATAGAGCCCACGAGCATTCATTTGTCCGCGTGCGGCGGAATGGTCGTGGTCGAACATATTGACGAGTGCCTGCCAAAACAGTTCTAAATCACTTTCGGAAAAACCGGTTTGCTTGGCGAAGTGAGCGGAAATAAAGCCATGGCAGCGGTATAGACCGTAAGGGACTGTAAATTTGCGCCCCATTCTTCCACGTTCTTTCTTTGCTTTTTCTTCTTCACTATCCTCAGGTTTCGGATTTTCAACCTCTTTAGCCGGCGCACAACGAGTAATCGTATGTTCAAGTGTTACTATCGGATCAATGGAGCGGGAAAAAGTCAATTGCACAGGACCTCTAACTTGTCCCGCATTCTCACCTGTCGTTAAAACCGCACCAAAAGTACGAATATCGTAATAGCGTTTGCACATATATCGACGCGCACTTTCGGTTTTTTCTCTCCCATTTGGTTTGTCTTTTACTTCATCTTGCTGATGGGCTTCAGCAATTAAATCATTAAGAATGATTTTTTCACGAATAAAGATATCGTGATGTTCACCATTTTGGGTCATTTGGATAAAATTGCGGACTTTGCGTTTCAGGCAAACATCGGTTACCAAACCTTCACCGGTTTGCGGGTCGATACGCGGCAGGTTGCCTGCGTCAGGATCGCCGTTGGGGTTGCCGTCTTGCACATCAAATAAAAAGACAAAGTCGTAGCGTTTTTCAATAGTCATAGCATTTGCTCCTTATGCGGTTTTCGCTTCGTTGAACAGGTTTTTTAATGCGTCTTTGGTAAACAGGAATTGGGTTTCGTGATAATAACCGATGGCGAATAGGCCTTGCTGTTCCAAATTCAAATGGTTGGGAAATCTCTGACAATGTTCCAAAATCTGGCGGATTTCCCATTGCAGTTGTACGGCACGTCCTTCAAATTCCAGCTTGTTCAAATGGTGCGGCAGCAGGCGCATCAATGTGCCGAATACGGCAATCGGCGTGCTGCTTGCCGAACCGAAATAGCGGTCGGCAATGGTGGCGTTCAAGCCAGGATTGGCTTCGGCCTGTGTTTTTTCCAGTACGGCAAACAGCCGCCCCAGCACATAGCCGATGTCTTGACGGTTTCTATCTAAGCTCATAGTTAGCTCCTTCATGTTTTTCAGACGACCCGCGCGGATTGCGCGATTGATATAGGCTTTAAGCAGACTTGCTCTGCCATAGGTAATTTTCTGTTCCGCCTTGTTGCGCCGCAAAGCAGCCTGCAACAGGCTGACGGGTAAAACGCGGTTGTTGAGTGCGGCATCTGTTACTTGGGCAATCAGGTCAGATGGCAGGTTTTCCATTTTGCCGTCCAACACCAAATTGCCCAGCAGGCGCGGTAACGGCATATATTCAGGGTATGGTGAGTTTTCGCCACGCACCATCTGCAAATCGTCATACCACGCTGCAATACTTTCGGATAAGGCGGCAACAGTGGTTTCATACCAAAAGCGGACGACAATGCGCGCGGAATTGGGTGATAAACCTAAAAGGTAGAATGTTTCTTTGCCGTCGGGTTCTGTGTATTTCCCGTTGTACAAGCTTTTATAAAGTGATTTGACCGCATCAATATGGGCATCGGAATTGTCTTTGCCGCCGCCGTTAATCAGCGAAGCAAGATGCTCTTCCAACGGGGTTGGTTTCGCACTCCAACAGATGGCTGTTACATCGCCGATACGGAAGCGATTTTCACCGGCAAGCAGAGTGTTTAAGGCGGTGGTGTATTCGAACATGACTTGTTCGCCCACAGGAAAGATAAAGCCCTGCTCTTTGCCGTATGATTCAAAAGCCGACAGATTTACCGATGTAAACGGGGCGGGCTTGGCGTTCACACCTTTCACGGCGTTATGCAGCCGCGCAATCGGCGTAGGTTTACCTGTTACTAGGCAAATACCTTTGGGGATATTATCGGATTGTGCCTGATTAGATTGACTCACATATGCCTGAACCGCCTTTGATTGACAAACCAAATCTACTGCCTCATCCACCAAGCGGAAGCTGATATTACAGCCTTTGACTTTGGCACATTCCGCCCAATTTGCAGCCTGCACTACTTTGTTTTTTTCTGCCGCAGAAGCCAGAAAGGCGGCAACGGCGGCAACACCTTCATCAGAAGGCAACGCCTGTTTTAATTCGTTTACTTTGACGGTAAAGCTGGCATGCTGTTTATCCGCCTGCTCCTGCCCTTTTTCTCCCGCATAGGCAAGCACATAACCGTAGTGATCCCACAATAAATTGCTTACTTCGTAGGATTTTGATCCGCTTCTGCCCAAACCTTTAGGCACTAAAAAAGTGCGGGCAACTTTTTTCTTATTTTTCAACTCGCGGGTATCTTCAAGCTGAATAAATTTGCCCTGTTTGTCTATAACAATAATGAATGGGATTTCTTTGTTTTCAAACCCTTCCGGGGCAACACCGCCATCGCTTTTGGCTTTGCGTTGGTAGTATTGGGTGAGCGCGTACAGAATCATCGTTTCACCTCCTCGCTATTGGCTGGGGGCACGGTAATTACGCCGTTTATCGCTTTGCATTGGTAAAACATAGGTTCGGCGTTATTGGAATCGCGCGGGTCAGATTTGCTGAAATCCATGTCGTACAACATAAAACCGAAATCTTGGGTAATATCTTCGCGTGGTAAACCGTCTTCAGCCTTTTCAAGTAGCCTAAAATGGCAGGGAAACTCGCGACAACCCAAATAAGGTTGGTGGAAATATTGCCCTTTTTTTGCCCGCCGTTTAAACATTTCAGCAAATTTGACATAGTTATCATCCTCGCCCGCTTCGCTTGTCATGACAAAATCGGCGTAAATACGGTAGGCAACGTCTTTCAGTAGCATGGATGCACGCTGCTGGCGGTTGTCTTCAATATAAAGCGAGCCGCTGCGTTCACTCATTTTGGTTCCCACTTCGTTGCGGCGGATATTCGTCCACTGAATTGGTTTGAGAATCTCGAGCTTCTGTATCCGCCATCGAATGGCGGGTTTCCACAAGATTGCCATTAGGATATTTCGTGCTGCTGATGGTGTAATTACAGGATAACTAACCCGTTCCACCTTAAGCTCAGGCCTAGTGAAGCACGCCAGCTCACCGCTAATTTCTAAAATGAAACTCATATCGACTCCTTATTAATAATTCTATAAAGCCGTATTAATATTGCCATACTACTCATGTCAAGTGTGATTCGCTTATTTTTTCAATAAACTGTAAAATATACCTACGCTAAACCTCTTTCCATACAATTGATTAAATGGATTATTAGCGGTCAGTCGCTTCTGGGCGGCTGTGTGTTGAAACTATAATGCCATGTTAAAAATGGCAAAAAGCCCCTAGAAATAGGGGCATTTTTCATAAAACCGAATTTTCAGGTCGCCAAGCCGTATCATCAAAATCTGCACCAAGCACAGCTTTGTAATGGCCCTTATCTAACACCAGCAATCCCGCTCTGGAAAAAACAGCATTCACAGATAGCTTGTTGAGTTCTCGTTCGTACACAGTAATCGTGTAGCGTTGTAATTTGCGGTAAACCCATTTGTGTTTGAGTGGATCGCTTTCCAAAAATCTAAACCAGCTTTCGAATGGCTCGGGCAGCGGTGGTTGGTCGGTCTGCCCGAAGGAATTGTCGGTTGGCTGCGGAAAACGTTGTTTGTCCAAAATATCCTGCCATTTTGAAACTTCCACATCATCCAGATGCCGTCTGAAAAAATCGTCCAGCTCGTTTGCTTTGACGATTTGCGGAATGCCGTCTTCTTCCCAATGAGCCAATGGGATAAACGGCACAACGAGTGCCACGCCTTGGTTATCAATTAGGCGGAAACGTTCGGCAGCGGTGCGGAATTTGATTGCCAGCGGATTTTCATTTGATGCTTCTGCCGTCAAAAGCGTTGCGATACCGTGTTTGTCCACATCACCTTTGCCGTTGAATCGGTGGAAATATTCGGCAAATGCCAACGGGGAAAGCGGGTCGTTAAGTAGCCCTGCTTTCAGCATCTCTTCGGTAATATCCTGCCCCTGTTTCAGACTGCCACTGGGCGCGCCTTCTTCAGCGCGGAACACGACCACTTCACCCAACTGCGGCAGTTTACCTTCTCGGTTGCACCGCCCCGCCGCTTGGGCAATGCTGTCCAGCCCTGCCATCGCCCGATAAACGCAAGGAAAATCCAAATCCACGCCGGCTTCAATCAACTGCGTGCTGACCAGCCATAAAGGCTTGTGCAGGCTGCCTGCACGATACAGTGCCAAATATCGGCGAATCAACGCAATGACTTCGCTGCGGTGTGTGGCGCACATATTGGCGGACAAATGCAGTTTGATGCCGTCAGAAGGCAGGGCGGCAAAGAGTTTTTGGGCGTGTTTTCGAGTATTGACTACCGCCAAAACGCACGGACGCGCAGCAATTTCATCAGCAATTTCCTGCCAGCTTTGCGTTTCACCGTTTGGCGGCGGCATTTTGATGCAGACGCGGCGCATTTTTTCCGATAAGGCAATTTTGTCTGCCACAATTTCGCGCGCGTCCGGCAGGCCTTCCAAGATAGTGCGACCGAATGCGTCGATATTTTTGCCAAGTTCAGGCTGAGTTGCCGTACACAGCACAAAGGTAACGCCGTAATCGCGCACCAATACCCGCATCATGTCGGTAATCGGCTTTTGGAAATCGCGCGGAAGCTGCTGGGCTTCATCTAAAATCACCACGCTATCGGCAATATTGTGAATCTTGCGGCAACGGCTGGTTTTCGCACCAAACAGGCTTTCAAACAGTTGCACGTTAGTGGTAACAATTAGTGGCGCGTCCCAATTTTCCGTAGCAAGACGAGTTTTCGCTGTTTCCTTATCTTCTTTCACTTCTAAATTGCTGTGGTGTTCCAATACCACGTCATCGCCTAATGCTTTGCGGAAAACATTGGCGTTCTGCTCGATAATACTGGTGAAAGGAATAGCATAGATAATACGTTTTTTGCCAAATTTCAGTGCGTGCTTCAAAGCAAACCCCAAGCTCGCTAAAGTTTTACCACCACCGGTCGGCACGGTTAAAGAAAACAAAGTGCGGTCCGTTTCTGCGGCAGAAAAACATTGCTGCAAAATGGCATGGCGTTCTTGATTTAAGGATGAATCTTTATCTGATTTCTCATGAAGTTGCGTCATATATTGCTCATATCGTCGGTGCAACTCATCCAAAGCGGGAAATTTTGGGCGCAATCCGGCAGCCTGTGCAGTATCCGCATCGGCATAGCCGTTCATAAAGGCTTCGGTATCCAAAAAATCGGCATCCACCAAACAGGAAAAGAGAAAACGCAACCAAATATGCAATTCTTCCAGCTTTGCCCCGTCTTCCCAAAACGCAAAAAAATCCCGCATCAAGTCATCATCGGATAACGGGAAAAAATCTTTGGGCAAACCGCTCTCCGCCAAGCCCGACAAAGACGCAGCCAACTCGTCATCCGCCTGTTGCAGACGGCTTTTCAGACTGCCTTTGCCATACCAATCTGCCAGCCCAGCATGATGCCCGGCAATCAAGTACGCCAGCAAATGCCCAAAAAACGGATTGAGACGTTCTACCGCATATTTAGCTCCTGCAGTAGAATGCGGAATTTTTCGCCATTTGGAAGATTCGACATCTTCCAAATGGGCATTTTCTTTTTCAAAGCCGGATGCATTACGGATATATTTCTGAAAAGCTTCCTGAAATTTCCCCAAATCGTGCAAAAGCCCCGCATATTCGGCAAACAAGGCTCCGTAACGCCCTGCAAAACGTTTGGCGAGTTGGGCGACTTTTTGTAGATGTTTTTGCAGAGGATGGGAATGCCAATTTTTTGATGAGTCTTGGCGAGCGTGGGCAATCATGTCAGACATTTGTAACCCCAAAATAAAAATAATTTGTGATTTTATAAAAAGCATATCAAAAATATTGCATATCATCTAACGCCGATTTTTCATTCTGAGATAGCAATCACACTTTTTCTCCCCTGAAATTTGCCCCATTTCATGCTAAAGTTTACACACCATTTTTCATAAGGATTCACCATGTCTTTTGTTGCTCAATTTACCGATAAACTCCGTTCTCTCGCAGAGGTTTTAATTCACTCTTTTCCGGAAAAATTCAATTCCACTTTGTTTGAACAAATCGAACAACAAAGAGAAGATCCCGCAACGAATATCGGGCAAATGGCTGTGGCAGTGGCGATGTCGGATTTTGCGGCGGAGGCGTGGCAGAAACAGCCTGCGTTTTTAGTAAAATGTTGGGAAAAACTACCGCACTTTGAGGACTGTGATCAGTACGCCAAGCGGTTAGATGAGGTATTACAGCATGTGCAAACAGAAGAGCAACTTTACCGGGAATTACGTCTGTTTCGCGCCCGTGAAATGGTGAAGTTGAGTGTTTGCCAAAGTCTTAATTTCGCCACGGTGGAACAGGTTTTTATTCGTTTATCGCAACTGGCGGAAAGCCTGATTATTGGTGCGCGCGATTGGCTTTATGCGCGGGCTTGTGAAGAAATGGGCACGCCGATGGATGCGCAGGGCAACACGCAACAATTATATATTCTCGGCATGGGCAAACTTGGTGGCTTTGAGCTGAATTTTTCTTCCGACATTGATTTGATTTTTACGTATCCAAGCCAAGGAGAAACCGTGGGTGCGCGCCGCAGCGTGGATAATGCGAAGTTTTTCACCCGTTTGGGGCAACGCTTGATTAATGCGTTGGATCAATACACCGCCGATGGCTTTGTGTACCGCACGGATATGCGTTTACGTCCCTTTGGCGACAGTGGCGCGCTGGCGCTCAGTTTTAACGCAATGGAACAGTATTATCAGGATCAAGGGCGCGATTGGGAACGTTACGCCATGATCAAAGGTCGCATTTTAGGTGCGCAAGCAACGGATCCGAATATCGCCGTTTTACAAAATTTATTACGCCCATTTGTGTATCGTCGCTACATTGATTTCAGCGTGATTCAGGCGTTGCGTGAGATGAAACAAAAAATCGAACGGGAAGTGCGTCGCCGCAACCTCACCGATAACATCAAATTGGGCGCGGGTGGCATTCGTGAAATTGAGTTTATCGTGCAGGTTTTCCAGTTAATTCGCGGTGGGCGGGAAATTGCCTTGCAGCAGCACGAATTGCTGAATTTATTGCCGGAACTGAGCAGGCTGAATTTAATTTCAGCCGAACAGGAATCCGATTTGCGCCACGCCTATTTATTTCTACGCCGTGTGGAAAATGTGTTGCAAGCCATCAAAGATCAACAAACCCAACAACTGCCTGACAATGAATTGGATCGTCAACGTTTAATCTTCGCCTGCGCAGAATTTACCCAATGGGGTGCGCAACAAGAAAGAGTTTCCATCACCTACCCGATTCACGATTGGGCGAGTTTTCTCGCCGTGTTACAAGAATATCAGCGCAAAGTGCGGTCGGTATTTCAGTCATTAATTGGCGATGAACAAGAAGAAAATACATCGGAAAATGCGTGGGAAGATTTCCTCGAAACGGATTTTGACGAACAGGAATTGCTCGGCATTTTGCAACAAAACGGCGTGCCGGAGACGGAACAAGATGCGGTGTTGGATCGCCTGTTACAATTTCGCAACGAACTGCCCCGTTATGCTATTGGTGTGCGCGGGCGGGCAGTGCTCAATCGCTTAATGCCAAACCTGTTGCAACAAGTTTTACATACGCCCAACAGCCCTGTTTTACTGCCACGGATTTTGACGATTATTGAAAAAATTCTCACGCGCACCACTTACCTCGAACTATTGGCAGAGAATCCGCAAGCCTTGACGCAGCTTATCGAACTGTGTGCCCAATCAAAATTTATTGCAGAACAAGTGGCGCGCCACCCGATTTTGCTCGATGAATTGCTCGATCAAAAATCCCTACGAAATCCACCACACTTTACCGAGTACGCCTCCGAATTACAGCAATATTTATTGCGCCTGCCGCAAGATGACGAAGAACAATTTATCGACGGCTTGCGCCAGTTTAAGCACGCTGCCCTGCTCCGCATTGCCGCTGCCGATATTCTCGGCGTGTTGCCGGTAATGAAAGTGAGCGACCATCTCACCTATTTGGCTGAGGCGATTATCAGCGCGGTGGTCAATTTAGCGTGGCAACAAATCGCTGTGCGTTTTGGGGTGCCCGAACATTTGGCGGAAGGGGAGAAAAACTTCCTCGTGGTGGGCTACGGAAAATTGGGCGGCATTGAATTAGGCTATAAATCTGACTTAGATCTCGTCTTCTTATACGATCCCGCCGGCAACAGTCAAACCGTTGGCGGCAAAAAAGTTATCGACAGCAACCAATTTTATTTACGTTTAGCCCAAAAAATCGTCAGTATTTTCAGCATGAATACCAGCGCCGGAATTTTATATGACGTGGATATGCGCCTGCGCCCATCAGGCGATGCGGGATTGCTTGGTTGCTCTTTCTCCGCCTTTGAAAACTATCAACTAAACGAAGCCTGGACCTGGGAAAAACAAGCCTTGGTGCGTAGCCGTGCAGTGTTCGGCGAACAGAAACTCCGAGACGAATTTGAAACCATTCGTCACAAAGTACTTTCTGCCCCACGTGACTTAGTTCAACTGAAACAGGATGTCTGCGAAATGCGGGAAAAAATGTATGAACATTTGGCGAAACACGATGACGCCCAATTCAACATTAAAACCGACCAAGGCGGCATCACAGACATTGAATTTATCGCACAATATTTGGTGTTGGCGCACTCGCCGCAACAGCCCGCACTCACCCGTTGGTCAGATAACGTGCGGATTTTCGAAATCATGGCAGAATACGGCGTGATTTCTGACGCCGACAGCGAACGTTTGAAACAATGTTATGTGGATCTGCGCAACCGTATCCACCATTTGAATTTACTCGGTTTACCGTCTGTGGTGGACGGAGCGGAATTTTGTGCAGAAAGGGCGTTTGTGCGGGAGGTTTGGAAGAGATTATTGGGATAATACAAGTTTCTTTTTGGGGTAACGTGCGGCTACGTTTTTATCACCGTGTTAAAAATTACTTTGAAAACTGACCGCACTTTTAGGCTGTGTTAACGCCGATTTGTCATCAAAATCGGCGGCTCTACTGTACGCTCTCATTGCTGGAGACATCTCCATCCCCTCGCAGGACTCATTTAACTTTGTTGGGCTTTCTTGCGATTTTTATACCATTTCCAAACAAGATAAACCACAAGGAGCGCGATTAAGATATAAATTACTGATTGGCCTTTCTTAATTTGTGCGTGTAACCAATCTAAATTGCTGGCACCGAAATCACCAAGATAAACCCAAATTGGCACGGAAATAATCGCAGCACAGAAATCTAATAATACAAAACGTGTAAAACTCACCCGTCGGGTAATTCCGGCAACCATGTAAATCGGGGCGCGTAAACCGGGTAAAAATCGCGCGACAAATAACACACGATTGCCATATTGATCGAATTTACTACGTACCATGCGCAAACGATCTAAAGTCAAAAAGCGACGAATAGGTCTAAAACGTAGAATTCTAGTACCATAAATGCGACCAAGCCAATACATCGTGCTATCGCCTAGCAACACACCAAGCAAGCTTACGACTAACATGATATGCACATTAGCATATCCCAAACCAGAAATAACGCCACCGGAAACTAATGTAATATCTTCCGGAATCGGTACGCCAAAACCACAGATAATCAAAACAAATAACACGGCGAAATAACCGTAATTGCTAAAAAAATTAATCAGAAATTCCATGAATAAAAGCGTCCTAAAACTAAAAATAACCTGCCCATTTTATCCCATCTTGCCTGAATATGGCTAGGAAAAAGTGCTTGATTGAGTTTGCATTACCTATACGAATTTATTATAATCGCCAACCTCAAAGTTCAGACTTTGAGCAAATTTTGTGAAATCGCTGGGTCGCCTGCGATTTTTATTCGTTTAAATCTTTAAAAAGAGAACACTAAAATGGCATTTAAATTCAACGCTGAAGTTCGTACAGCGCAAGGTAAGGGTGCGAGCCGCCGCCTGCGTCACAACGGTCAAATCCCAGCTATCGTTTATGGTGGCAAGGAAGAGCCTGTATCTATCATTTTAAGTCATGATGAATTAAACAATGCGCAAGCACATGATTCTTTCTATTCTGACGTCATCACATTAGTGATTGATGGTAAAGAGGTGGCTGTGAAAGTGCAAGCAATGCAACGTCACCCATTTAAGCCGAAACTTGTGCACATTGACTTCAAACGTGCATAATTGATAAAAACTCCAGATGGTCTCTGGAGTTTTCTTTATATACCACTATTACATAAAGGATAGATTATGAAAAAATTAATTAAATTTGGCGCTGTTGCTTTATTTGCTGTTTTTTTGGCAGCTTGTGATAAAGCGGTAGATCCTGCAGTTGAAACGGCTGATTATAATGCGTTAATTGAATGGAACAGAAACCAAGAGCAAACGCAGCTCCAATCCCAACAAAAATTCCAACAAGATCTTATGGTGGCGGTACAAGCCAAAGACAATAAAAAGATTCAAGAAGCGATTGACACCTTTAATAACTCTGTAAAAAACACAATTGCTAGCTTAGAATCGTTAAAAATTCAATCTGCTTCAATTAATGAAGTCAAAGAACAAACAAAAACTGTGCTTAGCTTAGCAAGCGATTTATTGGTTGATCAAGCGAATGTGAGCTTAAGCGAGCCAACGGAAGAACAACAAAAAGCTTATTTAGCAAAAGCAGAAAAATTAAAAGATGCCATGGCGAAACTACAAGAGCAAAGCCTTGCATTAGAGAAAAAATTTAATGGAAATGCTAAAGCACAATAATTCTGCTTAAGCCAATCTCCATAAAAAATCCCCTTTTCGTAACGAATAAGGGGATTTTTATTTCTTGCTAGAATTAGAAGTTTGCGTTGCGTGGTGCACGTGGGAATGGAATCACATCACGAATGTTTTGCAATCCTGTCACATAAACAATGAGACGTTCAAAACCTAAACCAAAGCCGGAATGCGGTACGGTGCCATAACGGCGTAAATCGCGGTACCACCAATAATCTTCAGGGTTTAAGCCCATTTCTTCCATCCGTTTATCTAGCACATCTAAACGTTCTTCACGTTGTGAACCACCAATGATTTCACCGATTCCCGGTGCTAACACATCCATCGCTGCAACAGTTTTTCCGTCATCGTTTAAACGCATATAGAAGGCTTTGATGTCTTTTGGATAGTTTTTTACCACAACAGGCGATTTGAAATATTCTTCTGCTAAATAACGTTCATGTTCGGAAGAAAGGTCGATCCCCCAAGAAACCGGGAATTCGAAAGTTTTGCCGGATTTCAATAAAATCTCAATGGCATCGGTGTAATCTACTTGGGCGAAATCGGAATGAATGAAACGTTCCAAGCGATTAATGACATCACCATCAACATGTTTAGCAAAGAATTCCAAATCATCACGACGCTCAGCTAAAACTGCACGGAAAACATATTTCAACATATCTTCGGCAAGTTTTGCGTTGTCTGAGAGTGTTGCGAAAGCCACTTCCGGTTCAATCATCCAGAATTCCGCTAAGTGACGGGTTGTGTTGGAATTTTCAGCGCGGAACGTTGGGCCAAACGTATAGATTTTACTTAATGCACAAGCGTAAGTTTCACCGTTTAATTGACCGGATACGGTTAAGAATGATTCTTTACCGAAGAAATCTTGGCTAAAATCCACCGCACCTTTATCTGTGCGTGGCAAGTTTTCTAAATCTAACGTAGAAACGCGGAACATTTCACCCGCACCTTCCGTGTCGGAAGCGGTGATTAACGGCGTTGCCACCCAATAGAAACCTTGCTCGTGGAAGAAGCGATGAATGGCTTGAGCTAAGCAGTGACGTACACGTGCAACGGCACCAATGATATTGGTGCGAGGGCGAAGGTGGGCAACTTCCCGTAAATATTCGATTGAATGGCGTTTTGCTGCCATTGGATAGGTTTCCGGATCTTCGACCCAGCCGGTAACTTCCACCTTCTCTGCTTGTAACTCAACGGCTTGACCTTCAGCCGGCGATTCAACCACCGTCCCGGTTACAATGACGGAACAACCGGTAGTTAAACGCAATACTTCAGATTCATAATTAACGATATCATTGTTTACGATGGCTTGAATGGGGGCAAAGCAAGAACCGTCATAAACGGCAAGGAAAGATAGGCCGGCTTTGGAATCGCGACGGGTGCGTACCCAACCGCGTACAGTCACTTTTTCGCCAATTGCGATTTTGCCCTGTAGCACATCTACAATTGATGCAATTTTTGTCATATATACCTCAAATTTAATCCATTTTTCTAGAACTGTACTAGTTTACATTAAGTTAGAAAATTTACCAAAATCTATTGATGCTTTTATTTTTAAGGCAATACAGATGGCAGACATATCTCATTTGAATCAAAATCCTTCCTGATTAATCCGTATTTATTTTGATGACATGAAAGCATAAATAATCGGGATATCTTCATGTATTTTATGTAAAAAGATCGATAAATTTATTAAATATTGTTTTATCTCAAAATAACATCACCCTTTTTCATCTAGAATCTCACGACTAAAGTAGGAAAGAGGATAATGATGAGTAGTTTTTTTATCACAGGAACTGATACGAATGTTGGCAAAACGATTGTAACACGTGCAATCATGCAAGCTTTGCAAAAAGCGGGCATTAAAGTCGTTGGGTACAAGCCAATTGCATTCGGGCAAGATGAACCGATATATTCGCTGAAGTCTTTGCAGGAAGAAAGTGACTATGAAACGAAAGATAATTCTGATGTTCTAACGTTGATGAATAGCACAAGCGAAAATGTTACCTATGAAGAAGTCAATAGTTACACGTTCTTGCATACTATCCCTATTTTAACAGAAGAAAGTCAACGAGTTAAAATCGAGAAGCTTAATGCAGATTTGGCACTGCTATCCGCAAAATATTCCTCGGTTGCTGTCGAAGGGGCTTTCGGTTGGTTGACGCCCATTAATAAAGACTATAGTTTTGCCGACTGGGTTGCTGAACACAATATGCCAACTATCGTCGTGGTGGGAATTAAAGAAGGCTGTATTAATCATGCCTTATTGACTGTGCAATCAATACTTAGCAAGAATTTGCCATTATTGGGATGGGTTGCAAATCGAATTAACCCCGGCCTCGGTCATTATGCTGAAATTATTGAAACATTAAAACAAAAAATAGATGCGCCATTACTCGGTGAGATCGCCTATATTCATCGACCTGAGGAACAAGACTTAAGCCACTTTATTACAGGGCTTGACCGATTGACGTATATGCGAACAGAATGGGTCGCATAAAAGCGGTAAACAGTATAAAACACGGTGAAGACCCAGTGTGGTAAAAAATTAAGCGCGGTAAAAAATTAAGCGCAGTGAACATTAAGTGCGGTGAAAATTAACCCTATTTAATCGATTTCATAAAAACAGAAGGCTTAGTAAACTTACTAAGCCTTCTTTAACAATTACTCTACTGTCAGAATACGGCAGGTATTTGAACCGCCGTCTGCAAATTCTGCCCCTTGAGTTAATAACACTACATCCCCTGCCATTAAGAAGCCTTTATCTTTTAACAAGGAAATGGCTTTTTGCGCCCCTTCCATTGTGCGGCTGATATCATCATAAAGCACCGGTGTTACACCGCGATATAACGCACATAAATTTAAGGTTTCTTGGTGACGAGATAACGCAAAAATAGGCAACCCGGAACTGATTCGAGACATTAACAATGGCGTACGACCACTACTACTCATGGCAATAATAGCACTCACCCCTTTCATATGATTCGCTGCGAACATCGCCGACATTGCAATCGTTTCCTCAATATCATCAAATTCGATATTTATACGATGGTGTGACACGCTGGCTCCCGGCATTTTTTCTGCCCCTAAGCACACTTTTGCCATAGACGCCACCGTTTCCGCTGGATATTGACCGGCAGCTGTTTCCGCAGACAGCATAACCGCGTCAGTACCGTCTAATACGGCATTTGCCACGTCCATAACTTCTGCGCGGGTTGGCATTGGATTGCTAATCATCGATTCCATCATTTGCGTTGCAGTAATCACCACACGATTTAATTGACGAGAACGACGAATCAATTTTTTCTGAACGGCGACTAATTCCGGATCACCGATTTCAACCCCTAAGTCCCCGCGGGCAACCATGATAACATCAGACGCTAAAATGATATCATCCATCGCTTCATCGGTAGCTACCGCTTCGGCACGTTCCACTTTGGCAACAATTTTTGCATTTAAGCCAGCATCTCTCGCTAATTGACGGGCATAATTTAAGTCCTCGCCGGAACGCGGGAAAGAAACAGCCAAATAATCCACTCCAATGCGGGCAGCGGTGATAATATCAGCTTTATCTTTCTCAGTTAGTGCATCAGCTGATAAGCCCCCACCTAATTTATTGATACCTTTATTATTTGATAAAGGTCCACCAACGGTTACCTCGGTGAAAACTTTTGCGCCTTCGGTGGATAACACTTTTAATTGAACGCGACCATCGTCTAATAAAAGAATATCGCCCGGTACGACATCTTGAGGTAAGGTTTTATAGTCTAAACCAACAACTTCTTGTGTTCCCTCACCTTTCGGTAACTCAGCATCTAAAACAAATTTGTCGCCGATATTTAAGAAAATTTTACCGTCTTTAAAGGTAGATACCCGAATTTTCGGGCCCTGTAAGTCACCTAAGATCGCAACCGTTTTTCCTAATTTCTTCGCGATTTCGCGTACTTTCTCAGCACGAGCAATATGGTCTTCCGGTGTCCCATGCGAGAAGTTCATGCGCACGACATTCGCCCCAGCGGCAATAATTTTTTCCAAATTGTTACCACGGTCGGTTGCCGGCCCCATAGTACATACAATTTTCGTTCTTCTGAGTCTTCTAGACATTAAAATTCTCCGTAACTATTTGTATTATAAAATTTTTATTAATATGTGCGATGTTTTCATCATCACATAAAAAAACTGCGTCGCATTATACGCCTAAAATAAAATTAGATCGAGATCACATTTTAGAAATGACGTGGTTGATTTGCCCATAACATACCGCATTCTCATGATTACAGCACGGCAACATTGGTTAACTTTCACCCAAAAAGAAAAGTTGACCTGACATAAATTCCACGCTAAGGTGCCCGCCCGAATTTCTCTCGACATGTTAAAATTGCTTAACCCTGACTTTATAATCGAATAGACATATGATTTCTCAACCCAAAGAATGCCAAAATCCACCGCACTTTAAACTCATTACTGAAGATAGCGCCTTGGCAGAAGTTTGCGCATTCGCTAGACAGCAAAGTGCGGTGGCTTTAGACACTGAATTTGTTCGCACCCGAACCCTTTACCCTCAGCTTGGCTTAATTCAGCTTTACGCTGGTGATGAGGTAGCACTCATCGACCCAACAACGATTCAAGATTTTTCCCCTTTCATTGCCTTACTTGCCGATGACCACGTGACTAAAGTGTTACATGCCTGTGGGGAAGATCTGGAAGTTTTTCAACACACTTTCCAACAACTCCCCCAACCGATGTGTGATACTCAAGTAATGGCCAATTTTTTAGGCTTTGCGAATTCACCGGGATTTGCCACATTAGTGCAACAGTATTTCCAAATTGAAATTGATAAAGGTGCTTCCCGCACAGATTGGTTGGCTCGTCCGTTATCAGATACGCAATTGCGCTATGCAGCAGCGGATGTATGGTATTTGTTGCCGTTATATCAACAAATGCAAGCCCAACTGGCGCAAACCGAGTGGCAAAGTGCGGTCAAAAATGAATGTGAATTTTTGCTCAATAAACGTGCACACTCTGGGAAAGATCCTGACACCGCTTATTTTGCGATTCCAAATGCTTGGAAGCTCAATTCATTGGAATTAATGCGATTAAAAATTCTCGCCAAATGGCGTATGGAAGAAGCCATGAAACGGGATCTCGCGTTAAATTTCGTGGTGCGTTCAGAAAATTTATGGACGGTGGCAAAATATAATCCGAAAAGCACCTCAGCATTGTTAGAACTCGGGTTGAGCACATCAGAAGTGCGAATTCATGGTAAAAAACTCTTACAGTTGCTTGAACAGGTTAAGCGTATCGATCCCAAGGATTATCCTCCAATGATTCAGCGATTAACCGATGATCCGCGCTATAAAACGGCACTGAAAGCCTTGCAACAGAAACTCACGGAAATTACCCCTAAAAACTTACCGCAAGAGTTAATTGCAAGCCGACGTAGCTTAGAAAATTTAATGAAATGGCATTGGTTAAACGCCACCAAAGAGGATCTCCCAGAGTTATTACAAGGTTGGCGAAAACCTTTTGGCGATGCGTTATTAAATGTACTGAAAACCCTTTAAATTGCGAGAAATGGAAAGTAAAAGCGCCACTTAACTGCGGCGCCTTATTTAAGGAGACTTAAAGACTTGCCCGAACGCCTAAAAGATGGCAAATGGCGTAAGTTAATTCACTGCGGTTTAATGTGTAGAAGTGGAAATCGTTCACGCCTTCACGAGATAACACACGTACCATATCAATGGCAATGCTGGCGGCAACGAGATTGCGCGTAGTTTGATCGTCATCCAAGCCATCATACATTTTTGCCATCCAAGCCGGAATTTTGACGTTTGTAACAGACGCCATTTTTTGTAACTGTTTAAAATTTGTTACCGGCAAAATGCCCGGCACAATTTCTGTATCAATACCAATAGAAGCACAGCGGTCTCGGAAACGTAAATAACTGTCTATATCAAAGAAAAATTGCGTAATCACATGGTTTGCGCCGGCATCAATCTTTCTTTTTAAATTGATCAGGTCAGCTTGTGCTGATTTCGCCTCCGGATGCACTTCCGGATATGCCGCAACGGAAATGTCAAAATCGGCAACGGAACGTAATAACGCCACTAAATCTGAAGCATAGAAAGGCGGCTTGTTATAACCTGGAGGGATATCGCCGCGTAATGCAACAATGCGACGAATGCCATTATCCCAATAATCCTTGGCAATGGCGCGTAACTCATCGGGTGTGGCATCAATGCCGGTTAAATGAGGCGCAGCCTCTAACCCTGTCTGCTGTTTAATATTTTTAACAACACTGTGAGTACGATCCCGTTCACCGGAGTTTGCACCGTAAGTAACGGAGACAAACTTAGGTTTTAGCACTTTTAAACGATGAATCGATTCCCACAGAAGATTTTCCATCTTTTCATTTTTCGGCGGAAAAAACTCAAAGGAAACGTTAATCTTGCCATCCAAACTCACTAAATGCTGGTTTAAATTATCAATTTCTTTTGCATAACTCATAAAAATCCCTTATTTATAGCCAAGAATACTACTTCCGTAAGTTAAACGGAAAGCGCATATGTGTCAATTTTAAATATTTTATTATTTTTATGAATTAAATTCATAAAAATGTTAAGGATGATGTCATTTAACAAAGATCACCTAAAGAAGTCATAAAAATTGTGCCTTTATTTCATAAACAGCATGAATTGAGTTTTTTTTAAGCAGTTGATTTAAATTTTAGAAATTTCATTTGACTCCCATTCATAAATGCGTAAAATGCGCCACGTTGTTTAGCGTTGCTAGATAATTATGCGGGAATAGCTCAGTTGGTAGAGCACGACCTTGCCAAGGTCGGGGTCGCGAGTTCGAGCCTCGTTTCCCGCTCCAATTTGCCCGAGTGGTGGAATCGGTAGACACAAGGGATTTAAAATCCCTCGCCTTTCGAGGCGTGCCAGTTCAAGTCTGGCCTCGGGCACCATTTTAAAGACAATCTATCCTTTAAAATTCTCCAAATAAATCATATCGTTGGGTCGTTAGCTCAGTCGGTAGAGCAGCGGACTTTTAATCCGTTGGTCGAAGGTTCGAATCCTTCACGACCCACCAAAATTCACAAAGTGGCTGTTAAGTGGCTGTTTTGATGCCTTATTTATACGTTCTAAGTTTTGTTCCGGTGGCTGTATCGCCACTACTTAACTGTAAAGCGAAAATACAAGAAATTGCTACGTAAAATTCAAAATCTTGTTTGAAATCAATAAAATGCTGGCGAATCCGCAAAATTTAAGATCTTTTTTAACTGAAAAACCCTGAAAAAACGTGAAATTTTTACAGCTAAGATCTTTTATAGATCCCTTTTGCGCCAAGGCTTCGTTGCTGAAAATTAACTGAAAAAACGTGATTTTTTTTTGCAAAATCGGCGGGAGGGGAAGTGGATTTTACGTGACGCGTTTTTTTACGTAAAAATTTAACGTGGAATGCAAATCAACCGCACTTTGTACGATTACATCTTATTAATCAGTAACTTATATTTTACGCGAACAATAAAAAACCCTAGGCATTGCCTAGGGTTACCATGCGTTAATAAATTTCTAAGTTGATGTTCTCTCTTTATTCAATAATCGGCGTTAATCGCACTTTAATATTCATCGCCTTGTTGCCTTGTCCGGAAAAAATCGCCGATTGATCCGGTTTTGGGCCTTTGTGTGTATGTGTCGCCACGGCATTAGCCACGTCGCCCAAAAGCTGTATTGTTTCCTCAAGCAATCTAAAAATATTCTGCCCTTCAGATCCCATGTAACTTAGCGGCGCGACAAATTTATTTTTTTCATTTGATACCCTTTTTGCCAGTCCATTGATTTTTTCGGAGAGTTCGCCGCCGACGCCTGATGTTTTATTGCTCGCCGTCACCTCTTCAATGTTCCCCAACACGTGCACCGTTTTATTTCCTCCGACGGTTTCCACGTTGTCGGAATCAATGGTTTTATTTGACGTGCCGATCTGCTTGGTTTCGGTGTCTGCTTGAATCACACGGGCGAATGATTTATCCGTAATACATTGGTCTGTTTCTCGGATTTTATTGCCTGCCGCGTCGGTGCGCTCATACACTTCGGGGCGTTGCTGTTTTAATTGCTCGCCAACGCCAACGGCGGGAACCGTCTTGCCTTGAGCTAACATCGTGCGAACAAACGGTTTATCGGATCGCCCGTAAGCAAACCCGACTTCGACCATCGTGCCGACTTCGGGAAAAGCAAAATCCCCGCCCTGAGAACCCGTGCTTGTTACCGGCAACGGCACGGCGGGGTAAACCGGCACGCTTTTATCCTCATTGCCGTTTTCGTCCAGTAGTTGCAATTCAACCGCATATTTCGGGCGGAATGGGTCGGAAATATCGCCGCCGCCCGACGGATCAGCCACTCCAACCACTTTCGCGTATTTTGGCAAGTGATAACCGCCCGCCAGTTCCGGGAACGTCTTTTCCATTTGGCGGCGTTCCGGGCTTTTTTGCACCGGTTGCCCGTTTTTGTCTAAGTCGTCCCACTCAAGCGTATAATCATCCCCCGCTAAAGTCACGCTTTTGATTTTTTTGCCGTTGATCAGTGCACCGGGGCGAATCGCCGCCATGATCGGCAACGTCATATCATTAGATCCACTCCGCAACGCTAAACCGCTATCCAACTCAATATTTTTGCCGAACCAACGTGAATCATCATGCGACCCGACGAATAACGACCCGTCCGCCGACTGTTGCCACATATAGTTTTTAATTTGATATTGCCGCCCGATGTTGGCCAACAACTGATAGCCCGACCCATTATGCGTAAAAAGCGGAATCGGATTATCCGCATAATCCGCTTGCGGCACTTTAACCGGCACGCCCGTTTGTTGCGTAATCCATGCTGCTAAATCGCGTAATGTAATATGACGATGTGAACAACTTAACGGACGCTCAAAAATCGCCGCTTTTTCGCGAATGAATAACTTTTTATAGCCATCAGTCGCGTCCTGCTCACGCTCCACAAAACCGTCGAACCATTTATAATAATGGTCATATTCACCCATTAAAAAGACCGCACTTTTGCCCGTGCACTTTTCCTCGGTGTGCACAGTGACAAATCCGCGCCCGGTGTTATTGAGCTCTAAGATAATATTTTCGGCAGCCAACTCTAATTCCTTGTCGCCAATGATGCACGTTTTTATAATTTTCATCAGCCCGCCTCACCTAAAATATCATCTAAATTTTTCGCCCACCCTTTGCGCTTGTCTTTTTCTTCTTGCTCTGCCGCTTTCGGTTGCGAAGACTGCGCGACCGGGGCTTTTTCGCCCTGTGTTTTAACTTGCGGTTTCGCTTTGCGGGCTTCTTTTTTCTCGGCAACGGAATTCACCTCGCGCAACGTAAAAGACACCTGCCAAGCTAGGCGGTTTTCCATTTCTTGCGCGATCACCGAATCGGCAAACTGTACTTCGCGCATATTCACCGCCTCTGCAGTGACGGAAGAAACACGATATTTCGATTGCTCGCCCTTGCCGGTTTCCGCTTCTGCAAGATTAAAAAGCTTGGTTAGCCATTCTTTTTTGTCGTACGGAATGATCCCCGTTACTTGCAATTCCTTTGCTTTTACGCCTTTTTCGCTTTTTTTCGTGCTTGATTTACTGCCGCTCATGTCTTTTTGTTCGCGTTTTACGCTGACCGACGTCATCAATCCATACATATAAATAGCCTGCCCGTTTAAAGCCAGTTGTACACTTGGATTTCTGCGATTGTTTTGCGGTGTTTGTTGTGGCTGTGGGGTATTTGGATTAATCATTTAACATCCCTCTAATCGCGGATAAATCATTGCCGATATACATCACGCAAGCCGTAAACACATTTTGCGCGCTTGGCACATTGATTTTTATTTTTGCTTCGGCAATTTCCAATAAATCTTCTGCGGTAAAGGCGTACACTTGCACTGTTGTTTTCAGCAAGTCATCAACCTGTTTTTTGTTTTCCTTTTCTCGTTCCGCTTTCATCTTTAGCAATTTTTCAATGGCGGCGGTTGGGTCGCCTGTTCGGGTGGCATTTGCCCCCGCGATGGCATTGCGAAGCACTGACTGCATCACGCGCCCTGAACCCGGTGTAATATCTGCCACATTGCCAAAAGCGGGGCTTGCAATAGTTGGCGTTTTTGTCATCTTAGTTTGTTGCAAATCTTTACTTGATTTTGCATAGTCGTACGCTTGCTTAAAACAAGGCTCGGGCAAAAGCACCCGCACTTTGTCTAAATACGCAATAAACTGCTCGATGTTTCCGCTTGTCACCATGATCGCAATGACATCCTGCCGGCCCTTTGGTCGATTAGGATCCCCATAATCCACTAATTTTGCCGCTAACGCTTTTACTGCATTTTCCGGTGATAAATAACGGTTTGATTTTTCTTCAATTCCGTGCGTCCAATTGTGCACCCCGATTTTCGTGCCGGAAACGGATAACGAAAAAGGGGAAATTATCCCCTTTTGTGCGTCATCAAGTGTTTTTTTGGCTTGCGGGGAGAGTTTTAATTGTTGTTTTTTCCACATGCCTAAATCCTCATTATTTAATTGCGCGGAATTCCGCAGGATATTGTCGCCGCTTAACCTCGCTTTCGTACGCCGTCTTACAGTGATTGGCGTCAAAAAAGACGGCATTAATTACACGATACCAAATGCGCCAGCGTTTGCGTGGGTATTTTGCCAGCACTGCCCCACGATAGGTGCGACTGGATAGCGTTTCATCCGCTGCCCCACCAATGAGGGCGTTAAACAGTTGGTCAATCGCTATCAAGACGTGATAGCCCCATGTTTTTAACTTAGATTGGGTAATTGCCATGTTTCCACCTCGTTTTTGATTGCCTCTAATTCTTCTGGCTTGGTTGCGGTTAAAATACGGTCTTCGAGCTGTTGTCGTTGTCCGATGATTGCGCCGATAACCATTGCAAACATTTCAGATTTTTCAATCACTTTTTGCACCAAGATTTCAAATGGCACACCTCGCAATAGGGCAATTTGTTTTAGCATTGGCGTTTCTGCGTTGTGGTCATCTTGCCATGCGAGAGCCTCTTTTTCCTGACGGTAAAAACTTTCTATTTCCGTTTGTGGATAACCAACTAATAAACCCGCTTTTAATGTGTCTGCTTTGTTAGCCAATTGTGCAATCAGGCTTTCCTTTTGTTCGGCAAAAAGTACTGTCTGTTTTGCCGGTGAAATCACCCATTTTTTAGTTTTTAAATCAAAAACATGATATGCGCTAGGTGCTCTGCCTGAGCATTGGATAACGCCATTTTCTGCCCACACGGCTCCACCGCCAGTAACACTGGCGGATATTAAATTGACTTGCTCCTCTGTCACCACATAACAATCGGGAGGCAGTTGCCCGCTATCTAATGCATCATAATTTGGCTCAAAGGTGCCTGTGTTGATATTGTAAATCATTATTTCTCCTAAAAGTTAGTCCAGCCAATGACTTGCAAAGTAAATCCAATCGCCGCTGACTGTTTAAAATATACCCGTACAATATTGTTACCTATCATCTCAGTGCCATAGCTAAATGTTCCGTCACCGTCATCAGATACGACAGCCTTAGCAAAGCCGCTGTATGCCATCGGCAGATAGATATCTACGTATGGCGGTTGATAGTTAGGCAGCTTAACCCCCATCCAGGTTATGCGTATCCCGCCGGCATCGTTAACTGGGAGGTCAACCACCTCCGCACCCGCATAGTGCGCAGGAAACCAATGGTTATGACATCTTGATTTCTTATGCGTATCATTTGCTGGTGCGAATTGCTCATCTAACCAACCATAACGTTTTGACCAAATGCGGCCATTGTGGTGTATTTGGGCGGTTTTTTCCCTTCTGTCTGTGTTGTAATCTGTCCCTTCTGGTGTAGTGTAAATATTAAATGCCCCTGAAAAATTGCCGAGGTCTTCTGCTTGAGTCGTAACCAGTGGAACGGGTGAATTCCATACTTTATAGTCGATGGCGGCCCAGTTCACGCCTGTGCTCTTAATTGTGATAAAGCCACCTTGTTGCTCGAATGTCGGACGCCCATTAATTAGCGTATCGCCTGTGCGAGGGACATATCCATTATTAACCCAGTCTTCATAGGCCACGACTTTCCAAACTCCTCGCTTTGGCAAAAGCGCGGAATGTAACTCAGTATCATTGCTCCAATAGCTTAGTTTGTAAAAATTGGCTTGGTCGTCCGGCGTGACCTCAATGCGGGCATTGTTGCCGGAATAATTAAACTGGTTAATAAAACTGTAATCACCAAATTTTATGTTTAGCGCCCCAGTCATGGTATCGCCTGATTTAGCGACTCTGCTGTTAGCATTATCATTTGCCGAATTAGCAGTCCGTTGTGCATTATTGGCTCGGTTTATCCCATCATTTGCGCTATTCTGTGCATTATTGGCTCGGTTTATCCCATCATTTGCGCTATTCTGTGCATTATTGGCTCGGTTTATGCCATCATTTGCACTACGTTGCGCATTATCTGCCGCACTCTTAGCTTCTACGCCTTTGTCGTAGGCGGTCTTCGCCGCCGCACTGGTTGCCACGTCGTCCGCGCTATTGCTGTCAACTCGTGAGGATTTTTTGCTGTTCGGGATGTAGTTACCTAAATTGCGGGTCAGCGCGTCGATAAACGCTTTCAGTGTTTTGATTGCCTTCGGCGTGGCGGCCAAGTCCTCCGCGTCGGAATCATAACCGGAATATAATTTAACGATCCCGCGTTTAATCAGGCTCGCCAACGGTAAACGGTGCGTATGCCCGCGCTTGTCGGCTTTGTTCGGCGTGGTGTCGTCCAAGTCTAGCGGGTTGATGCCTAAAAATGGCGATAACAAGCGGCGATCCGTTACAACCCCGTTGCGGTCAATATCCGCCAAAATTTGCACATAGTGCGGGCGGTTTGTGGTGTCGGTGTAATCTGCTTTATTGGCTTTTAAAAACTTGATTTCGGTTTCATACGCGCCCGTGACGGTGCAATGATGCACCACGTCCAAATATATGGAGCATGGCAAATTTGCGGCGTTAATGTTTTCAAGTGCGGTCATATTGGCGCGCACACCCTCAACATACGCCACGCCCGGCTGAATGGTGTAATCATTGCCGTTTTTACGTTTAACCAAAAAACTATCATCAAAAAACACCGCGCGACCGTATAAATCGCGATTAGTTAAGCGGATCTTTTCGTCGATGCCGTGCAAACGCACGGTAAAATCAATCTGCCACGTTTGCGCGGTCACATTGATATTTGTTAAGGCTTTTGCACCACGAAACTCTAATAACACATTGCGCGTAATACTGTTGCCTTGCACCGCATTTTTATTTCTCACCTTTTTAACGGGGGTCGTTTGGATTGCCACGGCAAGCATATTTTTTGACTTGTTCACAAGACCGATAAAATTAAAGTCAAAATCGCCGACCTCTGTGCCAATAGTAACGGAATACACCACGGCATTTTCATTCACGACGCCGCTTTGTGATACTGCCTGACGGTGCACAATGTGCGCCGCTTGTGGCATCATTAAATGATTTTTCAGATTTTCAGCGGTCAAACCGGGGATATTTGCAAAAACAAATTCATCAAAAACGACCGTGCCTTTGTTGATTGTTTGTTGTGCAATATATTGTTCAAATTGTGGAGTGATTAAACTTGCCATAAAACACCTTTTTATTATTGTTATGTGTTCACTTTGATGTAAAAACTTTGATAATCATGCTCAAATTCGCCGTGATGTATCGTCACCGTTTCGGCGGTGATCACCTCGAACGTATATCGGCGACAAGTGCGGCCATATTTACGGATGATTAAATTCAGTAAGTCGATATTTTTCGCCAGTTGGGAATCGCTTAATCTAACTTTGATCACATCCCAATTTTCGAGATCAAACCGTTCTTCGATTTCGACGTAGCCGATCCCCAACCTTTCAAAGATGCGAATAAAGCCCGCTTTGCTTCCGGCGTCTTTTGCGTTGATGAAGGCATATTTGACGCGCTTGCGGAAAAGTTCTATCGGTTCGTTTTCGAATCGCTCAACGTCACGCTGATACGCGATCAAATTTAAAATGCGTTCACTGCATTTTTCTTCGTCCAAAATTTCGAAGGGAAATTTGACCGCACTTTGTACGTAGTCCCACCATTTGCCAAATAGCACGGCGATTTTATTTAGTTCGCCTTTATTCATCCAAAAGGGCAGTTTAATCATCATCTTTGCACGCTCACGGTTAGCCGCGAAATGCGCGGAATGGATAGATCGCTTTGAATGTCCGTCTGCCCCCAAATAATGGAATCGATCTCATTGAATCTGTCGTGGATTTCTTCGCCCAATTTCGACCAAGAAAAACGACTAAACGGATAGGTTTTCGTCACGGTGTAATTGTTGTTTTCACGAAATGCGCAACGGATCATATTTTCCACTGCCTGCACAATTTCCGCCTTACGGGTTTCTCCGATAGCTTGCGACGGTCGAAAATACACGCCGCACGTGATCACGTGTTGCGTTTCCGGCATGGCGAAACAGATCAAATCATCGCCGTGCCCGTGGTTGCCCTCGGTTTGCACATAATGATTCACTTTGTCGATAAAAGGTTTACTGGTTACGCCCGTGTCAAGCAATAAATATGCGTTAGCCGTGCCCGACCCACGCGGCGCATCATGTTTAAAATAAATGCGGTCAACGGATAAGCCCGCCACTTTAGAGATCATACCGCGATAAACACTGTCGATATGGTGTTGGCCAACACTTGAAAATTGAGTGCGATAACGTTCGCGTAATTCTTCGTTCGTTTCGCGGTCGGAACCCGGTGTTGTCAACCAATCGTCTTTGTTTTCGACGGTCTTAATGCCCGCAATCGATTCAGGCAAAATGCGGTAATAGCCCGCCGCCAAGTTGTAATCCGCCCCCGCATTTTCGGCGATAACCGGCACCGGCGCGGAAAGCATACCTTTTGGGATAGCAGTGTCTTGCGTCACAATTAGGCGAAAAATTACGTCATTAATGCGTTCCGTTTGTACTACAGTGCCCGCTTTAATCGTCAATTCTGTGATGTCGCTTTCTTTTGTGAAGTGGATCACACCTTCGGCTTTCGTTGCTTGTTTAAAATCAAGCCCAATCGCCCACGCGTGGAGCTGTAACCATTTTTCTTTTGCGGTTTTAACAAATAGATTTGGTAAGATTACGGCGATTAAATGATCGGTAAGCCATTTCACTGGCTTAACCGCAATCGCGGTAATCAGCCGCCAAAAGGGCGACATTTTCGACGTGTTGGTGATAATGTTTTCTTGTGCGGTTAATTCTTCAAATTTTTGACGGATCTGCGTTTCTTCCACGGGCAAACCCGTTTCCGCTAACATTTGTTTAAAATCTTCACCCATTTAAATTGATCCCCATATTGTCGATTCTGCCGAAATCGTAAGTGTCTGCCGTTAAGCGCAAACGCCCCAATGTTTCTTCTTCGATAAAAATCGTGCCCGGAATCAGTCGTTCGTCTTCTTCTACCAGTAACACGATTTGCAAAATAATATCGCGGCGTAAAATGCGGCTCCGCTCGGCGATTAATAATGTTGCTAACCCGCTTTCCAAAATGGCGTGTTTGATGTCCTGCGCAATGGATGTGCGGTTGTCACAGATTATCGGTTGATTGCCGCTGTCTAACGTTAAATCCTCGCCGTTAATCCACAAATCTAAATAGAGTTTGTCTGCCATCTATCACCCCGCCGCTAATTGCTGTTTGTCCCGCAAATATTGTTCAAATTTTTGTGGATCGTCAGAATGAATCGTGATTCCGCCGTAAATTTTTAATGATTTGTCGGTGGTTTGGTTTTGGGCGACGGTTTTGCTGATGGTGCCCGGTTGCATTTGCGTTAATTGTGGTTGCACCACATTTGGCAATGTTAAGATTTTGCCGTTTTTTGGTTGTGCCATGGCATAATCGGCTTTCGGTATTGCTAACGGCGGTTGCACCACATTTGGCAATGTTAAGATTTTGCCGTTTTTTGGTTGTGCCGTGGCATAATCGGCTTTAGGTATAGCTAACGGCGATACAACTGGCTTTCCGCTGTCTAATCCAACATTTTTAGGCAGTGGGGGCGTGGTTCCTGATGTTGCCAAATTCGGCAACGACAACGCCGCACCGGCAATCCCGGCAACGCCTTGCATTCCATTTAAACTGCCCGTCGCCTGCGCGGTCTGCATAGTCGTAACAAGCGGAATCTCAATGCCGATTAATCCACTCACTTTGTTGGCTTGCGTAATCAGCCAGTTAAGCGTATCCATAAACATTTTTTTGATGCCACCCGTGACGGTGTCAAAAATGCTTAATAAGCCATTAAATAACGCGCCGAAAATCTGCACCGGATCGCCGTTGTGCCAACTTGAAACCACGTTTTGCCACGTGTTGATCAGAATATCCCCAACGCTCACGAAAATATCCGCCACGTTGGCGATCTGGGTGGCAATTAGCTCAATCACGCTAATGATTAAATTGAGCGCGCCCGCAACCGCCACGCCCACGTCAATGCCGAATTGCTGAAAACTGTAAGCCGAACTTGATGCGCCCGTGAATAACGCGATAATGCGCCCGATTGCCGCCCCCACTTTTTTAATCGCCCCCCAAACAAGGTTAAAAGCGTTAAATAGCGGGTCAAACGACACACCCACGGCTTTAAAGCCCGCGATAAATCCGCCGATGAATGCGGCGAATTGCGCGCGGAATTTGTAAATCAACACCCCAAGCCCAACAATTAGCGCAATCACTGCACCAATCGGGCCCAAGATCGCGCTAAACGCCACACCGATTGCGGCAACTATGCCACTCATTAAAGTAAGTGCGGCGGTCAATCCAGTAAAACCAAGCAACGCGCCAACTACATAGCCTATCCAACGAGCAATGTTTTTATAAGTCCGAAGCCAATTCGTAAATTCTTGCCCCATATCGGCAATGCGGTTCATGATCGGCTCAAGTTTTTTCAAAATCTGCGTGCCGATGGCGATTTGGATATTTCTAAAAATCGCTTGAAAACGCATCCACGAATCTGTCACGGTTTTACTGATTGCCATGGCGTCATCAAGGCTTTTCATGTTGTCGATTTCGGCAATATCGGCTTTCAAAGAATCAATTTTTGGTAATAAATTATTGATAACTTGTGCGGCTTCTTTTGTCCCAAAGGCTTTTTGCAATTCATAAAGATTTTCAGAATTTAACTCGCCGTATTTACCCTTGATTTTTTCAAGAATGTCGATAATTGGTAGCATTTTCCCTTGGGAATCTAAGAAAGAAAGTCCAAGTTTTGATTGTGCTTTGACTGCGCCGCTTAAAAATGCGGCGTATTTTGTCCCGGCAAGACCGCCTTCAAAGACATTTTGCAAGTTACCAATCACCGCAAACTGCTCGGCGGTTTTTATACCGTGATCTTTACCGGATGATCCCAAATTGGTGTAAGCCTGCATTAAGGATTCGCCTGATGACTTAAATTTATTCGCGGTAACAGTGGCTTGTGCGGCGATTTGTTCGACCCACTTTTCTTTTCCGATTTTTGCCGCCTCGTCGCCGAAAATGCCATAAAGTTGGGAAATATAAGACCCCATGGCTTTGACGTCGGAACCGGTTGCTTTGGCTAAAATGTTTGAACTGCGGGAAAAGGCAATTAATTCATTGTCGGTCAGCCCGTCGATGGCGCGGGCGATTTCATTTGTGGAATTGACGACTTCCGTTGCGGCTCCGCCGTAAGTGGCGGAGAAATCCAACGCAAAGTCGGTAATTTTGTTAAGTCCTGCCTCACTTCTTCCCGTTGCCTTGATTTCGTTTAAGGCGCGGTTAAAGTCAATGGCAGGATCTAATGCGGCTTTGAGTGTCGCGCCGGCGGCAACGACACCCGCGACGCCATACGCGATTTTACGCATGGCTTTTTCGCCACGGGCGCCCACGTCATCAAGGGATTTCATTACGCCTTTGAGGGGGGCGGAAATCTGATCCGTTAAGCTGATAATGTATTCAAGCCCTTGTACTGCCATGCGTAAAACTCAAAAGAAAGGTTAAAAACATTTTGCGATCCCACTTGCCACGGCGTTAGCTAAATTTTCGAAATGTTGTTTGTTTAGCCAAATTGCACGGGCAAGATTGATCTCGCTGTTGTCATCGTGCGGCAAGTAGTGCATACGGAGCGCAATTGCTTGTGATAAGCCGTTGCGCTCGATAGCTTCTACCCGCGCCGTTAGTTTTTTACGGTAACTTCAATTTCCGGCACTAACACTTTATTGACGGTGCCGGCGATTTTTAACGCCAAGCCCGGCACGTTGATAATGCTCAATAATTCGTCGCGTTGTGTGCGGTCAACGATTGCCAATAAGTAATCTTTGATCGGCGTGATTTTGTTGCCGGATTCAATTTCGTTGATCATTGAATCGTACGCGGCGGCGTCTTTGTTAAACGTAAACTCCACGCCTTGGATATCGATAGTGACGGTGTTTTTCGCGCCTGCGGTCAATTTCTCAAGTAATGATTGAGCGGTATTTTTTTCGGTCATTTTGTAGTTTCCTTTTGTTTATCTACTGGTTGTTAAAATCTGCGATACATTGTTGCGTCGATTGATGCGCGACTAAGCACACATCAATCATGTCTAATGCGTTTTTTAAACTTTGCGCCAGTTGCCCATTAGTGCGCGTCTTTGTTGTGATTGCTCGGCATTCCGTGGTTTGCGGGCAAATTAATTTCACCTTTTGCGGTTGGGGCGTTGCGCTTTTCGAACAGGCGATTAATATCATCAGGCACGCGCTGATTAGTCCAAGTTTGATTTTGTTCATGGTTTAACACCTCGTCTAATTGTGCTTGACGGCTTTGCGCCAATTCGTTTAATTCGTTCAGTTGCGCCGATAGTGCGGCGGCTTGTAACTGATAGTTTGCCAACATTGCCATATTTTGCGCATTGGTTTCGCGGATGCTGACTAACTCGGCGGATTTTGCTTGTAACTCGTTTTTATAGTGTTGGGAAAATCCCATTACGACACACAACAAGCCAAATAAAACGGCAATAACATAAGGCATTATTTCCCCTCCAAACCAAGACAAAGACGGCGTTCTTTTTCACGGCGAATTAGTAATCCCTTTAATACTTTTCCGCCTGCCCGTGAAAAATCCGTGATACGCATACACATCAAATTAAATTGTTCCGCCTGCGCTAATTTATAAAGCGTGGTCGGCACCCGTTTTTGTTGCGCTTTGCTGTAATACGTGCGGGCGTTTTCGCACCCGACGTTAAACACAAGCGACACCATGGCATCAAATTGATTTTGGTTTAATTTATCGCCCTTAAAATACCTGTTTACACAGGTTTCGGCGGTTTTCAAATTGCGCCGTAAATCAATCACAACCTGATCCATCGTAATGGGTTTTAACGGATTCACGCCGTGCGTGTTGCCGACGCCGTTCGTCCATTTGTCCGCCGCGCATTTGTACGGGGTTAATGTGCAATTTTCGGCATTTGTTACCAACGCCGCGCCGTTTTCGCTTGTTCTTGTTTCCAATCCCTCCGGGGCCTTTTGTGTCGCATACAACGCAAGCACTGCGCCCACGGCACAATAAATCATTTTTTTACGTAAGCTCATTCACCGGCACCCCATGTTTTACGGCATCAATTTTCGCCATAATCATTTTGTAAGCGGCTTCACGTTCGCGCACGGCAAGTGCACGTTCTCTGAGTGCCATTTCTTTTTTGTATTTTTTATAAGTAATTACAACGGTAACTGCACCAAACAAAATACCGGCTAAACTGCCCCAATCGCTTAACTGCAACCCCGAAAAAAAAGCAATAATCGATCCGATAAATGGCACGGATTCCTGCAATCGCTGAAGCATAATGATTCCTCAAAAATTTAGAAAAACGACCGCACTTTATTATTGTTGTTATTGGCGGTCGCTCCTCTAAAACCACTAACCGATCAGATCGCGGGTGTCGCTTGCGGACAAGTACGGCACGCCGTTGATCTTCACAAAGTCGGGGCTTGTCACGAAATATTTAATTTTTTTCGTAGCTTTTGCGCCGCCTTTTGGATCGATGTTAATAATGTCGGTTAAGATCAATTTATTGCCAAAGGATTCTACTTTGTCGCGCACGCCACCGCGTTGGGCAAAGTAAACAAAATCCGTCGTCGGAATACTGCGATAACTGCCGGCGGCTGCCGCCACGGCGGACAACTTGGCAAAGTTTTTAGAATCTAATTCGATTTCACCTTCTGCGGTCACATCGCCCGACACCCAACCATCGGGAATACCGCGTGTTTGCGCCACGCCTGAATTGTCGGTAATGCTTAAACTAACGTTCTCCGCGTGGATTGGTTCGCCCAACATAAAAAAGTCGAACGACATCCCACTAATTCTTTCTACGCTCATTTATTGATCTCCCAAGGTTTCTAAATCTAAGAAAATATTGACCGTAATTTCTTTCGGGCAATCGTACGGGCGAACTTTGATATAAATCGCCACTTTTGTTTTTGATTTCCACACGATTTCAACATCGCCTTCTTTTGGTGGCATACATTCACCCGGGAACGTTTTGCCCGCGATGGTTGCGGATTTGCTCATTTCGCGTAGCACCGACATAAAGTAGGTTTTGTGATACTCGGTGCTTGCACTTGTTGAGTTAAACGAGCGATCGCCGATTTTCGCAATGGCTTGTAAACGGATACGGCGCGCGGCTTTATCCACAATGCGCACATACTCGATCACTTGGTAATCACCGCCCTCGGCGTCTAATGTGCGACCGTCTGCCCAATAGTAGCCGTCATAATCGGGATACCACATCGGCACGGAGTAACGCGCCATTTCCAAGGCTTTTAAATGCGCGAGTGTGATTTCCACGCCGTCTTTGTCTTTCGGTTTTTCCACACTGCCTAAATCTAACAATGCGCCCGTTTGCACGCGGCACGGCGAATCGGCAATGGTCACGGCACGATTGGCTAAACGACCTGCAATCACGCCCGCCTCGTTGCCGAATAATGTCGGCACTAACATCACGTGATCCGCGACGATGGTTTGTTGCAACGTAGTCAGTTTCGCCACATATTGCTCCCATGTTTCGCCGTCGGACTTGTCGGCATTAATCGGATCAATGGCTTGAATAAAAAAGGTTCTGCGCCCCAATTTCGTCAATAATTCGGCGTAAGTCTCCTGCAATTTGTTGATTTTTTCTTTGTCGATGCCTGTTGTGTAGGTATTGACGCAATATTCAAATGACGCGGTGGCGTTTGCGGCAAGCACGGCTTTTGGAAAATCATAGTCGTCTTGACTTGCGATGTACGCATAAGCAAACCAGTTTTGACCGGCATTTAACATTGCCGCCTTAACGTGTTTTTTTAATGCGCTATCACCCGCACCGAAAACTTTATCAAGATCGCTATCCGGCGTAAGTGCGGTCAGTTTTCCGACATTTTTCGTGCCGACGCCGACAAATAACGCCAAGCGTTCGATTTCTTTTGTTTCGCCGCTCAACATATTGAGGGCGTTGATTTGAACTGATGGAAAAGACATAAAATCCTCGTTTGTTTTTGTTGTTATTGACGGATTCCGTTTTTAAAGGCCTTTAATAATTCTTTTGTGACGATTTCCGCGTTTCGTTGCTCGTCCTCGTCCAAGAACGGGCGCGCCGCCATCTTGTACGACTTCAACCCTCGGCGCGTGTTAATACCTTGTTTTTTCTCAAGCATTCGGATTATTAATCCCGCCTGTCCTTGCGACATCGTGGATCGAATGCTTTTGCTTGTGGCTCTTTTGCGCTTCAATTTGCCATTTTTACCGCGCTTTGCGGTGGCTTCTGTGTAGCCCAATTCTTTCAGCCGCTTCGCTTGTTTTGCCGTTGCCGGCTGTTTGTTTTGTTCAAGTAGCTTTTTTAGTGCGGCTTGTTCTTTTGCCGTTTGCCCGGTGGCCACGGTTAAGCCTTTTTGATGCACTGCACCAATTTCACCGCCTTTTTTATCGGCGTAATGCAATCGCCCTTGATTGCCTTGATTTTCGATCTTGGAGTTCAGGTATTTCGCCCTAAACTTCAACATCTTATTTTTTCTTGCGCTTTTTTCTTGTCGTTTTCTTGGCACCCACGCTTTGCCATCCGGTGTTTTCTGTGCTGTAACGTTCTTTTTCGCTTTATCTTTCAGCCGCCACAACACGGTTTGCATGAGTTTTTGACGTTGTTGCGGACTTAACCGCAAATACATCAATGTACGCTTAACACGCGCCACGCTGTCAGATTTCGGCCGAAATGCTATTTGGGTCATGGATTACATCCGTTTCGATTTCGATTTCTTGCGCCGTTAAAATTTCGATCTCGTCCAACCGATATTTTTCTCCGTTAATTTCCAACTGTCCCGCCGAATCTTTGACGGCGGTTATCGGCTCTTGAAACGCGATGGTAAACGTCAGATCCGCCAGTTCGTCGCTGACCATTTCAATGTCAAAATCCGTTTCATATTGATCCAAGGTGTCGCGCATTGGGTCGTTATCGTTGAGCCAAATTTGCACCCATGCCATTAAATAATCCGGGCGGATTTCAACAAACGGGAATTCATTAAAAAACAACACCGCGTCGTAACTGATATGCGCAATTTCTACTCCGTCAGCCGTGACCTGCTTGCCCTGATTAATCAATTTGCCATTTTCGATCCAAGATTCGAAATTGGCTTGATAGCGTTTTGGCAGTTTGCTCAACAGAAAATCGGTCAACTGCTGATAAAGCATTTTTCGCTTTAGATTAGCCATACCGATCCCCGGCGTTTGCCTTTTAGCGTTCGAATAGCGTGCGTTGCTTCCGCTAACAGGCTTTTTTGTTCGTCCGCGTATTCGCGGTTAGTGTGAATTTCACGGCTCGAAAGCACGTTAAATTCGGGCAATAACTCGGCTTTGGCGCGCGCAAACACGGCTTTTTTATACAGTGTTTCTGCGTGATTTTCGCCGTTGATGCGGTCAGTGCTGATGTCTGCCGCGCGGTTAATGCCTTGTCCTTTGTAGTCTTGTTCGACGCTTTGCAAGTCGATATTCACGCCCTGCATAGCGGCAATTAATACCGATTTCAGCATTTCATTCGGTATTTGCAACGGGATCGCCCGTTGTTTTTGAAACTCGGCGATCTCAATTTCCGGCCAAAAGCCGCTATTGCTGATCGTCGTGTCGTCATATTCTTGCGTTCTGCCGTTAAACATTCGCGCCCCCGTTTTTATCGTCGGAAAGAGGGTCGGCACGAAGTTTTTCAACAACTAGTGAAAAATCAATTTCCTGTGTTTCCAAACTAAGACCGACCTCTAGGGGGGAATCCGATCCTGCGTCCTTGTATAATTTTGCAAGGCGCATTTGACACCGCTCAATGAGCGATTTAACACCCGATTTCGGGTTAAGCTGGAATGCGCGGTTACATAACTTCACCGCCAATTCCAAGCGTTCCGGGTCGTCCATGCTTGCGGCATGGACTTTCCCTTGATTGTTTCGTAACAGTAGTGCGGCGGCCATTTTTAACCATTTTGCCGTGATGGTTTCGTGCAACTGCCACTGGGTCGCCACGTTTTGCAAAGTTTGCGAAAAATAGGGCTCGACCGAATAGCCCGCACTTGCTGTTTTATCCGTCCAATCATAGATTTGATTAGCGACAAAAGTCGGTAACGTAGATTTAAAACGCTCCGGAAGCGATTGGTTCTGCTTGATAGCAAGATCAGCCAATCTAAGGGCGGTATCAAAATCACCGACATCGAAAGAATAAATAATGCAATAAGCCAAATAATCATTCTGATAAACGATTCCTTTTGCCAAATACTCCTCAACAAACGGCATCCATTTAGGCAAAAATACATCCCGCTTGTACTCGGCTTTTAATTCAAAACTGGGGAAGGCGCGAATTTTGTTGACATCATTCGTTAATGCGATGCAAAGCACATCGTAATCCGTGCCGTGCTGTTGCACGGTCGCTGATTGTGCCGCCGAATCGACCGCACTTTTTTCGATTTGCTGTAATGCCCGCATTTGCGCCTGAAATTCACGCATTCCCATTTTTAATTAAGCCTCTTTATCTAACTTCACTTTGCTGTGATCGATTGCAACCATTAGGCCCAAATCTTCCACGACATAGCCTTCTTGACGATAGTAAGAGTTGATAATGCCTTTCTTATCTTCGTCACTGCGCAACGCACGGCGCACGCTTTTCGCTTGTGTATATACGCTCAAGTTTTTGAGTGTTGTAACAACCGCACCACGTGCCGGGAAGTTAGGCGGGGTGATCGCATTCATACCACCGAAAGAACCCATTAAGTTGTGTGAACCTAATGCCGCTTTTTCGGTCGGGGTTAGCCCGTGTTGTTTTTGGATGAGTTTGGTTTCTTTGCTGACTAAATCCGCGCCCACCAAGAACACCAAATCATTACGATCGCGGTGACGTTGGTGTAAGCCTTGTTTCAAGTCAAAGGCTAAATCATCTAAGTTTGCATAGTCCGCACCCTCGCCAAAAATTTTAATCTTGCCGGCGGTTGCACCTTGGGTTAAGAAGTTTTCGGATTTTTGTTCGGCTAATAGTTTTAACCAACCTTTATTCACATCAGATAAGTCGTCTTTTGTGGTATTTTCAGCCATCGATTGACCATGCCAACCGATTTGCAAAATATCTAACGCGATTTGGGTTTGCACAAACTCCGCGTATAACGCCTCAAGTTTGTCTTTGTGGCGTGCAAAGCTGTCGAACATCGCCCACGGAATTAATACACCGGAATCGGTTTCCGCTAATTCGTAGCCAAATTGATCGTGGCTTAATGTCGCCAAATAACGCCCATCTTTTTTACGGCCTGTAATGCCTTTTTCGTTTGCGCCGATCAATTTTTTGCCCTTAATATCTTCTACTTGGAACATATTGATTTGTTTCAAGAAGTCGGAGCGTTGCTGAATGTTATCGGCAAGATCGGATGCTTGAGGTGCTTCAAGACTAAAGCTCTCGCCGCGTAATACGGAATCAACCGGCACGTTGTAGTAAGCAGCAACGGCGGCGGCAAATGCGTAATATTTCTGCATATCCATGTTTTAAATACCTTTTGTTAGTTTGAATTCGTGTGCGCCGTTTCCTGCGGGTTCACCGTTAGGCACCGGGGTTACTTCTTTATTCAGCGCGTTAAATTTCTCCGACAAGGCGTTGAATTCTTTTTGTAACTTGCTGAATTCTTCTTTAGATACGGTTTCGCCGTCTTTCGGTTGTTCCGGCTCTTGCGGTTCCGTCGGTTGCGGCTGTGCGGAAAAATGGCTGTCAATTTTCTCGCCCAAACCGTTTACGGCGGCAACAATTTGATCAACTTGTTTTTGATCCATTGAGTAGTCCTCTTTATTATTATTGTTATCGGATTTAGGTGGTTCTTCCGGCTCGGGTTTACCCTCGGCGGAAAAAGAAAAGAATTGTTTTAACGCGGCGAATAACGTGTTTTTCGCTTTTTCTTCTGCGTTTTCGGTGTCGCTCAATGCAAAGTCGAATTTGACAAATTCGCCCGCTTGCGCCGATTTTGGTAGGTTGTTACTAAATAACTCTAGTTTTGTTGTGCCCACGCTTGCCGGTGTGTCGGTAATGCCCAAGCCGAAAAGATAGGCTTTTCCGCTATTTCGGAAATTCGGCATAATTTCGACGCTTGAAAATAGCCCCATGCCATAAGTATTCATATCAATTAAGCGGGCGTTAGGTGCGATGATGGCGTAAAGTTTCGTTTCGCCGCCTTCTTCTCTAGCTTCCAATTCCAACACTTCGCCCATGCTCATCCAACTGCGATCATGATCGAACCATAACAACGCGGCATAGTATTCACGATCGTAGGTATCTGCCATTTCGTGTAATTCTTGCGGTGTAATCTGACGACCGTCCACCGTATGCCCGGAAGTGGCGATACAAATAAAATCCGTTCTAAGTTTGCTATTTTTCATTATTAAAAATGCCCGTGATTAATTAATTGCGGCTAGTCTTATGCAAAAAATCAGGAAAATCACGCACCGGAAATTGGATATGTTCGGATATAAGACGAAAATGCTGTATATCCGAACATATCCGAAAATGACCGTTAAAAAATCGCTTTTTTTGTTGCCACAATACGCCCGACATAACAAAAATAAAGGCAACCATGACGGAACCAAAACTAAGAAAAAGAAAGACGCAACGCTATGACGACGAAGTGATCTACGCGGCAAAATTTTTATATTTGAAAAAGTACACGCCGAAAGAGATTGCCGCGGAATTGGGATTAAATAGCACGCGGCCGATTTACTATTGGGCGGAAAAATACCAGTGGCGAAACTTGATAAGCGAAAACGGGATCGAAGAATTGATCGCGTTGCGCATTATTACGCTGACGGAACGCGAAAATAAATCCGATCAGGAAATCAAAGAACTGGAAGCCCTAATTGATAAAGACCTGCAATATAAAAAGCAACGGGCGGTGTCTGTTGCCAAGGCGAAAAGTGCGGTCGAAATGCGCGACGTTTCGGCGGGTGCTCCCGGTGGCTTTGCTGATAGCGGCGACGGGCAACCGGAACGCAAACGAAAAGGCCCGGTAAAAAATGATATTTCGCACATCACCCCCGAAATGTGTCAGCCGTTTATTGATTCACTTTTCGGCTATCAAAAACACCTACGCAACAACAAGCACCACGACATCCGCAATCTTTTAAAATCGCGCCAAATTGGGGCGACATACTATTTTAGTTTTGAAGCCTTGGAAGATGCCATTTTCAGCGGTGACAACCAAATATTTTTATCTGCATCAAAACGCCAAGCCGAAATTTTTAAGACATACATCATCAAAATGGCGCGGCAATATTTCGACGTTGAATTAAAAGGCAATCCGATCATTTTGAGCAACGGCGCGGAACTGCATTTTTTATCGACCAACAAAAACACCTCACAGGGTAACAGCGGCCATGTTTACGGCGACGAATACGCGTGGTTGCGTGATTTTCAGCGGTTTAATGATGTCGCGTCGGCTATGGCGACACACGCAAAATGGCGTGAAACCTATTTCACTACGCCATCATCGAAATTTCACGAATCCTATGCGTTTTGGTCGGGCGAATCGTGGAAAGAGGGTGATCCGAAACGCAAAAACGTTGTTTTCCCGTCTTTTGATGAAATGCGCGACGGCGGTCGGTTGTGTCCTGATGGTCAGTGGCGTTATGTGGTGACAATCGAAGACGCACTAAAAGGCGGTGCTGGCACGTTATTTAATATCGAAAAGCTGAAATTACGCTATAACAAATACGCGTTTAATCAGCTTTATATGTGTGTATGGATAGACGACGCGGATTCTATTTTTACCATCAAAGAATTGCTGAAATGTGGCGTAGATATTACAAAATGGAAAGATTTTGACCCGAAAGCCGATCGACCGTTTGGCAATCGTGAAGTATGGGGCGGGTATGACCCGGCGCAAACCGGCGATGGCGCCAGTTTTGTAATTGTTGCCCCGCCCGCAATCGAGGGCGAACTCTATCGCGTGTTGGCGCGGTATCAATGGCACGGCTTATCTTATCGTTATCAAGCCAATCAAATTAAACAACTCTTTGAAAAATATAACATGACCTATATCGGCATTGACGCGACCGGGGTCGGGCTTGCGGTGTATGAAAATATCAAAGAGTTTGCACGCCGTGCGGCGGTGCCGATTGTGTATAACCCTGACAGTAAGTCAGAAATGGTGCTCAAAGTGCATGATTTGGTTGAGCATAACCTGTTGCAATGGGATCAAAATGAGCTTGATATTGTGCCTAGTTTTTTAATGATTAAGCACCAATCCACAAAATCGGGCAACACCATGACATTTACGGCGGAACGCACCGTAAAAACGCAACACGCCGACGTATTTTTTGCAATTTGTAATGCGATTAATCGCAAATCTTTAACCGACAAACCACGCCGAAAGGGGCGCGGATGGAGAATAAACTAAAATGAAAAAAACAAGCCAAAAACCGAAAAACCCTGATGCAAAAAGTTTTTCAATTATCCCTATTCACGACCGCACTTTTTCAATTAGTGCGGCTCCTGCGTTGGATTATTTGGGCGTCGGTTATGATACACAATACAACTGTTATACGCCGCCAATTAATCGCTATGCGCTCGCCCGTTTGCCGCACCAAAACGCACAACACGGCGGTATTTTACACAGTCGCGCAAATATGGTTAGCGCGGGTTATTTAGGCGGTAAGGCGTTATCCCGCATGGATATGCGCGCGCTATGCCTTAATTTGATTCAATTCGGTGATGTGGGGTTGTTAAAAATCCGCAATGGCTTTGGGCAAGTGGTGCGCTTGCACGTGCTTTCATCCCTTTATCTGCGCCGAAAACGTGACGGCGGCTATTCGTATTTGATGAAAAAAAGCCTGTATGATTCGGCGCAAGAAATCTACGAATATGACGAAAAAGACATTATTTTTATTAAGCTCTACGACCCGATGCAACAAATTTACGGTTCCCCCGACTACGTGGGCGGCATTCAGTCGGCGTTACTCAATTCTGATGCCACAGTGTTTCGCCGTCGCTATTTTAGCAACGGGGCGCATATGGGCTTTATTTTGTACTCAACCGACCCTGACTTAACCGAAGAAATGGAAGACGAAATCGCGAAAAAAATTGCCGATTCGAAGGGCGTTGGCAACTTTAAATCGATGTTTGTCAACATTGCGGGCGGCCACCCGGACGGGCTGAAAGTGATCCCGATTGGCGACACCGGCACCAAAGACGAATTTGCCAACATTAAAAATATCTCGGCGCAAGACGTACTCACCGCGCACCGATTCCCGCCCGGCTTAGGCGGCATTATCCCGACCAACACGGGCGGACTTGGCGACCCGCTGAAATACCGTGAAACGTATCAAAACGACGAAATCCAACCCCTGCAAGAGATTATCGCCGAAACCATCAACAACGATCCGGAAGTGGGTTTGGGACTAAAAGTCAAGTTTAAAACGCCCGAAAAATAACGGTTTATTGCTTAAAAAAACGCCCAAAATAACTGTATATATAAACATATTTTTGCTAAAATCTCTGCGCGAGATTATTTGGGGAATGTGTTAAAAATGGCAAGAACAACAGATATTTATTGCAAAGTCTGTAATAAACGAGCAGTGATCCAACGTACTGAACGAATTCACAGTGAATTTAGTCGGCTTTATTGTGCTTGCAAAAACCCCGATTGTGGCCATAAATTTGTGATGAATCTTGAGTTTAGCCATTCGACGAAATCCAGTTTACTGACAAAAGATCAGCTTTTAGCGTTGACGTTAAACCAACTTTCCGAAGACGACAAAGATAAAATCAGACAATTATTGAATGAAGAAAAAGCCGCTTAATGCGGCTTTTTTATGGATTTTTTTGTAAAAAATATGAAAAAGCGCTTGCATTTATTATAGGATAGCCTATAATATAAATCATCTAGTAAGGGACTAGATACAAGAAACCCCGACTTGTGGAAATCGGGGCTTACGTGAAGAGGCTCTTATGATACGCAACATCATAATCCTGTTAGTTCTGATAGCATTTAGTTGTCCTGCTATCTAACTAATCCAAGGGGGTGTGACAGCACCCCCGAGGCTTCGCCTAATATAGCCCCGATTAGGGGCGAATGCAAGGGGTAATCATGGCAAACGCAAAAACCGAACACAGCAAAAAACTACGTGCCAAAACGGCGACAGCGCGCAATAAACAACTGATCGCCGACGGCAAACTAAAACAAATCTCTTTAAAATTGGACGCCGACACCGCCGCCGAATTCGACGCCGTATTGTCAGAATTCGGCGCGTCTCGCCCGCAAGCCATCAAGGCACTATGCGAATTCTACCGCACTCAACAAAAAAGCCGCTAATGCGGCTTTTTATTTCCCCCCGTTTTTTCTTTCGTTTGGTTTGGCACCGGTGGCAAATCATAACCGCCCTTACGATATGGCTTGATATGTTTAAAGGGTTGGTAAATCATGTCGCTTTTACCTCCAGTTGTTGCAGGCCCTTTTCTTTTATTTCGTGTAATGACACATAAGAGGATTTCAAACAACCGTAAGGCGTTTTCGGCTCAAACAATACCAACATTTGCGGTTTATTGTTTTGGTCGGTTTCTTTCCATGTGTCGCTATTGATAAATGGGATCCGTCCGTTGGTGATATACACGATCTCTTTCGCGTTGCGGATGCACATATCAAACCATTTCGTAGAGGTATCCACATTCAATAACATGACCACGGTTTTATTGTGTAGCACGCTTTGTTGTATGGCACGCAACACAAACGGCAACGGGTTACTATATGGCGGATTCATCCAACAATATTTCCCGTTCCAGTTGGTTTTTAGGGTGTCTTGTTCCGGGCTGATAAAGTTTTTCACTTTGGCATTATGCGGCAATGCGCACGTGTCTAAATCAAAACGGATTTGCCAATAATATTCAGCATAAAGAAAAACCCATAACGGCGTAGCCCATAAGTCTTTTATGTTTTTCGGGGTGTTGGATTTAATCATTTTTAACCACTAAGTCTAAATCCGCGTCTTTGACAAAAACGCCGTTAATCATTTTTCCTTTTCTATCTTTGATTTCTTCCCATGCGGAACTAACGCATTCTTTAATCCCTAATCTAAAAAATGCGCCAATACTGACAAAACAAGACATAAGATCGCTTATTCCTGACGGCTCGTCTAAAAGATCTTTTGCAAATTCACCCAACGAACCAACTGTTATTATTAATAAAATATTTAATTCTTTATTGCCGAAATTTTCTACGGATTTAAATAAATCATCATCGGTAATTGGATCATTTTCTATTAATTCTCCCCAAATTTTTGGCAACAAGTCACTTTTACATTGTTTATTTAAAATTGTTAGCACCACAAAACAATCACCGATACTATCTTTTATCATATCAATATTATTTTTAGATATTCCCGCGCATAATTCGCCGAATTCTTCCATTAATTTAATAAATTGCTTTTGCGGTGTAGATC
>ERZ773100.151-NODE-151-length-42011-cov-4.747855_pt1 | contig 42011 bp, 58 predicted proteins | sample MGYA00511119_ERZ773100 | MGnify/ENA primary metagenome ERZ773100 (study PRJEB29015, sample SAMEA2738000) | human oral metagenome | biome: human oral; feature: human-associated habitat; material: dental | place: China | collected 2111 ...
TTGGTTGGGTTCATTGTATACATTATAACACTCCTTTTTGATAAGTAATTAACTGTAGTATCGATTGGTCTAATGTGCGATAGCTTCTCCTCTTCTGCTTAAATAATAAAAAAGACCGCTTGCGGCCTCTAGTCATGGTTTCAATTTGGAGAAATTACAAACAATTCAACAAGCCGCAGCGTTATGTACGGCGCCAGGCAGTTTGGTTGAATTGCGATGATAAGATCATAAATTTATCTTACACGGGCTGGTCGATATTTTCAAGACGATTTGCGATGCGGAGGATTCGATTTGGATCGATAATAGATAATGACCGCCTGAATGTTCTAGAAGTTTGCGACTGCAGAGTTTGACTTGAGCCGAGAGCTGCGTATACAATGGCGCTATGAGCAAGAATCAGTACAGAATCGCCTATTATGCTTGTCTGTTTGCATCGGCGTTGGTGTCGTACATTTCGATCCAAACGTCTATGGATACAATGGGTACTGGCAAGCCTCCGAGCGTGCCGCTGCATTTGTTCGAATTCGCGCTAGCTATCGCGCTGGTTTGTGCGGCGCTGTATTTTCTGTATAAGGCTTATCGCGATGATGACAAGAAGAAAGATGATTAAATATCATAAGCTTCTCTCTCGATTATTACCATAAGTGTGTACGCAAGGTGCGTATACATGATGGAGAGGAGATAGCGTGAAGTCGTTTGTCTTCAAGCTCGTGGTGGCCGTCTTTGTTGCTGCCGGTATGATGCTTGTTGCTCCTTCGGCCAACGCTGCTGACCCGGGGATTGATCTCAATAAGTACTGTGACTCGCAGTACCCCGGCAGCTTTGCCTACGCGGTTCTCAGAGGCAGTACTGTGATGGACTGGAAATGTAGCGTGAGTTGGCACGGTTTGTTCCGACACGATGTCGACTTGTCTAGGAGCGACATGCAGAACGCGTGCGTTAGACAGTACGGTCGTCGTCACGCGTACTACCTCAGCTACGGCAATCCTTACTCGTGGCGCTGTCGGTAGCAGACGTCAGTCGTCCCGCTCGTGTCTTTTTATAAAAAGGCGCGAGCGGGACAGATCACTTTGTATTTTGTATAATTATTTAATTCAAAAACACTAATTGCATTTACAGCTAGCCTTGCATTAGTAGCTAGTTTAGTCGAATCAATTGTCTCGTATGTCTTGGACTGGGTTGCGCTTGACATTGCGTATTAGCGGCTGGATACTGGCAATTAAACTAACCGCAAATATGCAGGCTATGATAATTAGCAGCAAAGGCTCGTTGAGATTAAAGATGCTAAACTGTGGCGCGTTGCCAGCAATTCCAAATACAGCCGTTGCAATGCGCGTTAAGGATTGTTCGTAGATTTGCGAGATCACAAATGCCGCAAACACACCAACTGCCAGCGAGACCGCGGTAATTCTCGAAGCAACGAGTAGTATATAGACAATATAAATCTTGGCAATGTCAAATCGCTTTGCTCCCATAGCGCGATATATAGCCGTTTCTTTGCGATTTTCTGCAATAATACGCGAGATAGTGAACCATATTATGATTGCGGCAGTACTGAGGATCGCCGGAAAAGCGACGCTAATTATTCTATTGAACAACTTGCTAATCTCGTCTAATATTAAGTAATTAGATCCGTAAGGACTAGCGATGAACTTCTTATGGCAGTTGTTTGCCGTTTCGGTGCAAGCCTCATCATCGAGAAACTTTCGGGCATTTTCTACACTTGAAAATTCTAACACGCGCGGCGCTAAGTCGTCTTTTGCAAACTTAGCAAGGGCTGAATTATTTTCTTGCTGCTCAATGTCGTCAAACTTCAGATTTTGCGGTAAGGATTCGTATAGCTGGAGAGGAATGTCAAGCGCCGACGACAAGCTTGGTGTAGCTAGCAAATTTTTGAGGTAATCACCAGCTCTTTTGGTGTAGTCTGTCTGTGGCTGGGCGTATTTGATGCCGACTATCTGGAAGGTTAGTAATTTGTGGCGCGGAGCTATGTACGTGCCAAGCTTCTTTTGCTTTTCCTCTTCGGCTGCGTCGCTACGTTTTTCGGCAAGCGTACGAGTGTCTGACTTGACGGCGATGTCGCCGCACGCTTCCTTTGGGTATTCATAAGTCAGATTGGGTTTTGGGCGCTCTTCTTTGTTGGCAGTGTTTTTCGTATCGACATAATCTTGCTGAATTTTCTCAAGCAACGCGCGTTCGGCGGAGTTGCGGTAGCATGCTTGATAAGTGAATCCGTTTGCTTTTGATTGAAGGTCTTTTAGCCAAGCTAGTTTCTTGCTCGCGTCGCGCGGTTCTTCGCCTACTCCGATTTTGTTGCCGAATAGCGAGGCTGCTTCTTGGGCGGAAACTATAACAGGGATGCCTTTTAAGCTAGATGAAATTGGGTTCAACAAGTACCGGGCGAGAAGTCTCTGATCGGTAAAAACGTAGTTACTATTGTAAATAGCATTGGTGTAGTATCCGTACGAGGACATGTCGCCGGCTCTAAGCTGCGAAGTGCTAAAATATTCTTTACCATTTTGAACCAGGCGCGTCCCGGGAAGCGGCGGTATATTGCTTGCTCTATCGACGAAATAGTAGCCGGTTGCGCCGTATTCTTGGCCGATATTTTTTAAGTCACTGAACTTATTGGCAGCGGTTTTGAGGTATTGTTCTAGGCGGTTGTCGTTAAAAGCATTAGTAACTGGCGACGAGAAATTGACTGTAACCCGCTGCTCTTCGGGCAACGATTCTGAAGCCCAGGCTGCCGGCAATAAAGCAGGTATTTCTGATTTTTTGTCGTATGCTAGGCCGAGCGACTTGTATTTATCTTGTAAATTTTGGTAATATGTTTTCTCGAAAGCTTTTATTTCCCTAACGTCTTTCAAAGATAAGTTGCTCGAGACGCCAAGGGCTGATTCTGGGATATTCGGCGAAGTTCTAACGAGATAGCGGCTGTTACCTGCCTTTTTGACGAAAATTAAGGCGCTTCTTCCTGCTCCCGAAAATACGATAACCGTTGCCAGATGCCGGAATCGTGAGTGACTATTACTATAGTCGAGTCTAGCGTTGAGCGGATTTCATGGAATAATTTTATAATAGATTGACTGTTGGCTGAGTCTAAATTGCCCGTTGGTTCGTCGGCTAAAATAATGCGAGGATTATTGATTAACGCTCTGGCGATCGCTGCGTGCTGGATTTGTCCGCCGGAGAGTTCTTTTGGCAAGCGGTCAGCGTAATCTGCTAGTCCGACTTGTTGCAAGAGCTGACTTACTTTTGTGTTAATTTCGCTTTTGCCCTTGTTGGCGAACATGGCGGGTACAGCAATATTGTCGGATAGCCGCAAGAATGGCTGAAGGTAAAATGATTGAAAGATAAATCCGATAGTTCGCTGGCGCAAAATGCTCAGGCGGTTATCGTCTAGGCGAGCTGTGTCATTTGAATCTATAATGACCGATCCGGACGTTGGTTGGTCAAGGCAGCCAATGATCTGCAGAAGCGTACTTTTGCCGCTGCCGCTGGCGCCAGTGATTGCGACTAGCTCTCCTTTGGCGATTGATAGCGATACATTAGAGAGTGCCGATATTATTTGCTTGCCAAGCTTGTATGTTTTCGAAACGTTTTTCAGCGATATGATTTCGTCTGCTGTTGGTTGAGAACGGTTTATATTTGAGTTCAGCAGTTTGTTATTTTGATAATCATCAAGAGCCTGGCGGGCTGCCGCGATATCGCCGTCAAACAGCGATAGAAAATCTTCTATTTTGTCGTTAGGAATTTTGTTCATAGGCAGTTTGCGTAAGATAAGCTTAAACATATTGTAACAGAGATAGAAAACTAGCGCTATGATTTTGAGCGGTTTGAACAGCCAAAACGCCCCGCATGGTTAGCGGGGCGTTTTGAATTTTTGCTGCGTGTATTCTGCGGCAAAAATTTAGCGCTTTGAGTATTGCTCGCGTTTGCGGGCGCTGCGCAGGCCGTATTTCTTGCGCTCTTTCTCGCGTGGGTCGCGCTTCATGAAGCCGGCCTTCTTGAGTGGAGCGCGCAAGTCGGCGGCACCAGCAGTAATCGCTTTGGCGATAGCTTGCTTGATAGCGTCAACTTGGCCGCTAAGCCCGCCGCCGCGCACTAGTACGCTGACGTCAAACTCTTTTTGCTTGTTGACGGTTGCTAGCGGGTCGGTAATCTCAGCCAGCAAAGTCTTGTTGCCTGATAGGTATTCATCGGCAGTCTTGCCGTTGATGGTGATCGCGCCTTTGCCGGCGGTCAGGCGAGCGCGGGCAGTAGCGCTTTTGCGCCGGCCCAAGCCGTAGTCGTATTTGTCGGTAGCCATTTACTTAACCTCTACTTTCTCTGGTTTCTGGGCTGCGTGGTCGTGCTCAGCACCCGGGAAGACACGCAGGCGAGCCATACGGCCGGCTGCGAGTTTATTCTTGGGCAGCATGCCTTTGACGGCGTGCTCAATGATGCTTGCCGGGCTTTTGGCGCGGAGATCTTTGAGCTGAGCTTCTTTCAAGCCGCCTGGGAAACCGCTGTAGCTGTAGTATATTTTGTCAGTTTCTTTATCACCAGTCACGACAAGTTCGCTAGCGTTAACGACGACAACGTAATCGCCGTTGTCAACGTGCGGCGTGTAAGTTGGCTTGTATTTACCAGTGAGGTAGCTAGCGATCGCGGTCGATAATCGGCCCAGGCTAGCGTCGCGGGCGTCAATCAGTATCCAGCGGCGAGCAATGTCGGCAGGCTTCTGTGAAAAGGTTTTTCCAGCCATTACTTAGCCTCCTTTACTGCTTTTGGCATTGGTTTGAGTTCGTCGACGAATTCAACGATTGCCATTTGAGCGCCATCGCCAACGCGCAGCCGAGTGCGCTCGACGCGAACGTGTCCGCTGCTGCGGCCAGTTAGCTGCGGCGCGATTTGGTCGACGAGCTTAGTAGCGGCAACTTGCGTACTGAGTCCAGCAATGACCGCCCGGCGATTGGCTAAGTCGCCCTTCTTTGCCTTAGTAATTAGTTTCTCGATATAACGTACGAGCTCTTTGGCCTTGGGCAGAGTTGTTTCGATACTCTCCTCCATCACCAAGCTCGTCGCTAGACCTTTCAGGAGCGCTCGCCGTTGGTCGCGTTGGCGGCCGAGCTTGCGTCCTCTGTATCCGTGTCGATGCATTTAGAGCTCCAATTCTGCTAGTTTATCTTTTACTTCGTCAAGCGCCTTGCTACCGAAACCCTTAAGTTCGCGCAAGTCTTGCTCGTTGAGCGTGACTAAATCGTGAACGGTGCGAATTTCGTTATTGACTAAGGCATTGGCGGTGCGAGCGCTCAGACCTAAGTCTTCGATTGAGGCGTTTAAGCCGTCGTTATCGTCCTCGACTTCAGTACCAAGTGCTGGCGCAGATTCGACAGTAGTACTGCCAGCCAGAGCTGTATACTGGTTGACGAGGATAGCGGCAGCTTCTTCGAAAGCTTCGCGCGGTGTCAGGCTACCGTCGGTTTCGATGGTCATCTCGAGCTTATCGAGGTTAGTCTCTTGACCGATACGAGTCGGGTCGACCTTGAAGCGAACACGAGTAACCGGGCTGAACATAGCATCGATTGCAATCATGTCGCTATGCAGGCGTTTTTCGCTAGATTCTTCGATAGGCTGGTAACCGCGACCTGATTCAACTACTAGATCGATGACAACTGTCTTGTTTGGATCGTCAACGTGGCAAATCACGTGGTCGGGATTCATCACCTCGACATCAGCATTGGTTGCGATATCACCAGCAGTAATGACGTCGGCGCCAGTTTTCTCGAGGCGCAGCTCGACTGGCTCATCGGTGGCAATGCGGAAATTAACGCCTTTGAGGTTCAAAGTGATGTCGACGACGTCCTCTTGAATACCAGGAACAGTTGTGAATTCGTGCGTGGCACCTTCGATTCGGAAAGCGACAATCGCGCCGCCGCGGATACTGGAGAGCAATACGCGGCGCAGGCTGTTGCCGAGCGTGTTGCCGTAATTAAAGTGCAGCGGCTCAATAACAAACGTACTTGAGTTCTCGCTGTTATCGATAATCTTGGCGAGCGCTGGGTTGTGAATAACTTTAGACATTTTAATCTTTCCTCCCTTTTTAACGTGAGTAGTACTCAACAATTAGCTGCTCGTTGATGCCCGCTTCGGCCTCTTCGCGCTTTGGTTCACTAGTAATTTCGATCTTTAGCTTTTTGATATCTCCCTTTAGCCAGCTAAGCGGCGCCTGAGTGGTATTGCCAAAGATATCGTTGATCGCTGTAAAGTAGCCAGATTTGGTACTCTTCGGGCGAACAGTAATTACGTCGCCGGCCTTGACGCGAATCGATGGAATGTCGACGCGGCGGCCATTGAGCTCGAAATGCCCGTGGCTAACCAGTTGGCGAGCCTGGCGGCGGCTAGTAGCAAAACCAGCGCGGTAAACGACGTTGTCGAGACGCAACTCTAGGAAGCGTAGCAAATTTTCGCCGCTAAGACCCGGTTTGCGAGTCGCTTCGTTCATCAGCTTAGCAAATTGCTTTTCCAATAAACCGTACATGCGCCGGACTTTCTGCTTTTCGCGCAGCTGCTGAGAGTACATACTCTGCTTGCCCTGGCGGCCATGAGCGTGCTCGCCCGGAATACCGCTTTTGCGCGCAAGGATTTTGTGCGCTTTAGGATGCAGCGCAACTCCTTCGCGGCGGCTCTGTTTGACGATTGGGCTAGTGTCTCGTGCCATTACGCTCTCCTTGCCTTTCGCGGACGAACACCGCCGTGCGGCACGCCCGTTACGTCTTTAATACTGTTGATTGAAATGTCAAAGCTGCTTATGGCGCGGATTGCCGCGTCGCGGCCTAGGCCGACGCCTTTGACAAAGACGTCAACTGTGCGCAAACCATAGGTTGATTTAGCAGCTTCGGCGGCCTTTTCAGCAGCAATTTGCGCTGCATAGGCGGTGCCTTTTTTGCTGCCGCGGAAACCGCAAGCGCCAGCACTGGCGGCGGTCAACGCGTTGCCTTTGCTGTCGGCAAAGGTGATAATCGTGTTATTAAATGTCGCTTGGACATGCAGCTGACCGGTCGGGACTGATCGGCGCTGCTTCTTTTTTGATTTAGCTTCTGCCATTATTTAAGTCCTTCCTTATCAAGTCTTGCTTGCTGCTTTTGGCTGCGTGCCGCCGACGGCGATTGCTTTGCCTTTGCGGGTTCGCGCATTGGTGCGAGTCCGCTGGCCGCGTGTCGGCAAACCGTTTTTGTGCCTTAGGCCGCGGTAAGAACCGATGTCCTTTAAGCGTTTGATATTGTTGGTCACCAGGCGTTGCAGATCGCCTTCGGTGACATAATCCTTGTCGATAATGTCGCGAAGCTTCTGCTCTTCAGCCTCGGTGAGATCTTTCACCCGAGTGGTCGGCTTGATTTTAGCCGCCGCAAGGATGTCTCGAGAGTACTTCGGCCCAATACCATAGATATAGGTAAGGGCGATTTGTACCTGCTTGTCACTTGGGATGACTACCCCAGCAATTCGAGCCATGCTTAACCCTGCCTTTGCTTGTGCTTAGGGTTTTTCTTGTTGATAACGTAGATACGGCCTTTGCGGCGAACAAACTGATCACCCGGACCCATCTTCTTGACACTCGGTTTAACTTTCATGAGCGTACAACTTTCTACAGGAAAAACCTGTTTTTAATGAGAGATGCTTGATATCAGGAGCAACTCTGCGTTATTAATCGCGTGCGCGGAAGACGATTCTGCCCTTCGTGAGATCGTAAGGGCTCAACTCGACTTCTACGTTATCGCCTGGGACTAAGCGGATGTAGTGCTTACGCATCTTGCCGCTGATGTAAGCGATAATTGTTAGGCTGTTCTCTAGTTCGACAACAAATTGAGTATTAGGCAGTGCTTCCACTACCTTGCCGCGCAATTTGATGACTTCCTTTTGACTCGCCATAGATATACAGCTAACCATTATAGCGGATTTTACATCATTTGTAAATGCATCTTGGCGATTTTGTAGAATATAATTTCAAAAAAGATAGGGCCCAGTCCCGGCCGGGAGCTATAGCTCAACCAACCGGGACCGGGGCTTTAAAATCCTCTCTATTTTCAGGAAAGAGAGGATTATACAGATATATTATGGCGCAGATATCTTCAAAATGCAAATTACAGACTATGCTGCTCGGCGCAGGCGCAGGAGTTTGCGCCGATTTTTCTTTGTTTGGCCGTCGTCGAGGTCGTCAATACTGAAGTCGTCGTAGGTTACCATCAGAGCGCGCGAATTGATTTGCCGCAGCGTCTCGAGGCCGACGGTCACTACAATCAGCAGTCCGGTACCGCCAATCGACAAGTTCGAAACGTTAAGTCCGAGTTGCGCAAAGATGTAGTCAATGGCGAACGGCATGATAGCAATAATGCCAAGAGCGATTGAGCCAAACAAAATCAAGCGGTTAACGGTGCGCGTTAAATATTCTTCGGTTTGAGCGCCTGGCCGAATGCCGGCGATGAAGCCGCCTTGCTTTTGCAGATTTTCGGAAATTTCGTTAGCGTTAAAGACGATACCTGTGTAGAAATAAGTGAAGGCGATAACCAGCACAAAGTACAAAATTGGATAAATCGCTACCGTCCAGTCGCCGTTGCTGAAGCTAGCTGCCGTCGGCGTTTGGAACCACTTGATTAGGTTGTTGGCAATAGTGTGGTTGGCGCCAGGCATAGCGCGCATAACTTGGCCGACAAATGCCGGTAGGCTGAGAAAGGCCACCGCGAAAATCACCGGGATAACGCCAGCGGCAATCAACTTGATCGGTAAAATGCTTTTGACGCCGCCGTAGCTAGTGTTGCCAGCGACTCGCTTAGCATAGTTGATGGTAATGACTCGCTGCGCTTCGTTGATCTTGACCAAGAAGTATAACAATACCAAACCGACCGTACCGAGAATTAGCAGTAGCCAGAACGTTGTTGGATCGACTGGTACATCAAACCAGCCAAAGATGCTAAGTTTGCCCTTGGTGGTGCTTAATAGCGAGTTAATCAGCGTACCAAAAGTATTTGGCAGCTGGCTAACAATACCAGCAAAGATAATAAGCGAAATACCATTGCCGATTCCCTGTTCGGTGATCAGCTCGCCAATCCACATCAGCAAGATTGAGCCGGCAGTCATGGCGGTTACCGAAATTGCCCACTGCCAAATCGAGGTGCCAGTGGTACCGGTTGACGAATTCGCCAAGACGGATTGCTGCAGAATGTAAACAAAAGCGATAGATTGAACGATAGCTAGCGGCACAGTAACGACGCGCGTCCACTGGTTGATTTTGCGGCGGCCTGATTCGCCGTCGTTATGCAGCTCTTCTAGCTTCGGGATTGCTTTGGTGAGTAGCTGCGTGATGATACTGGCAGTGATAAATGGACTCATGCCGACCAGAACAATACTAATCTGGCTGAGCGCGCCGCCGCTCATGAGATTGAGAAATCCGCCAAAGTCGCTGCTGCCAATAACGCTTTGAATGACGGTGCGCAGCTCGGTTGGATTAGCCAGCGGCACTGGTACGTGCGCCATGAAGCGAAACGCTACAATTAGCCCGAAGACGATTAGCAAGCGCTTTTGCATGTCTTTATTTTTCAGTGAGCGGAAAATTATTCTCCAATTCATTATCTAGCCCCTCTAGCTACTAACAATTCATTAACTTATCACAGTATACAGTATTGAGCTAATAATAGCAAAACGCCCTCCAGAGAGAGCGTTTTGTTGTGAGATTGCAAGCTGCTGCGAGCTATCTTATTCGGCTGGGCTAGGCAGCTTTGTCGTCTGCTTCGGCTTGCTTGGCAGATTTTGGCAGCGGTGGTACGGCAGCTTTTTCAAAAGCGCCGCCGGCTTTCTCTAGCATAGCGACCACGCTTTGCGATGCGCCCTGCGTTTGCAGAGTAATCTTAGCGGTCAAGTCGCCGCGGGCAATCACCTTGACGTTGTGAAACGGCGTAGTTATTAGGCCGGCTTCGTATAGCGTAAAGTTGTCGACGTTGCCTTTCAAATCATTCAAGCGGTCGCTATACACCACCTGAGCTGGTATGCGCAAGCTTTTGAAGCCGCGCGCCTTTGGAATAGCGGTAACAATGCCGTTCTGGCCGCCCTGGAATGTGCTGCGAAGCTTTTTGCCAGTGCGAGCATTTTGACCTTTGGTACCGCGGCCAGCGGTTTTGCCGCCGCCAGCAGCGATACCGCGACCAACACGCTTGCGGTCTTTGTTAGCCGAAACTTGGAGCTGATTGTACTTCATATTAATTCTCCTCCTTGGCGGCTGCCTTTGCTTTTTCGGCTTTTTTCTCAGTGCCAACCCACTTTTCGCGCGGAACTAAGCCAGCAAGCGCTTCGACAGTTGCGTAAGCAATGTTGACTTTGTTGGTACTGCCTAAGCTCTTAGACAGCAGGTTGCGGATGCCAGTCACGCCGATGACTGCGCGCACCACGCCGCCAGCAATAATACCGGTACCTGGCGCTGCTGGCTTGATGAGGACGCGAGCGCCGCTAAGCTTGACCTCCATATCGTGCGGAATGGTTTCGTTGACTACCGGGATAGTAACCAGGTGTTTCTTGGCGATGGCCGTAGCCTTGGCAATGGCTGCCTGGACATCAGCGCCTTTGGCTACGCCGACGCCGACCTTGTTCTTGCGATTACCGACGACGACTAGCGCTTTGAAACGGAAGCGGCGGCCGCCCTTGACGACACGCGCCACGCGGTCGATATTGATTACTACTTCTTCGAATTCTTTAGGCGCGTCATCGCGCTGGTTGCGCCGGTCATCGCGGCGACCGCCTCGACCTTGACGGCGGCTGCGCGGGGCGCGTTTGTCGTCTCGGGGCGTGGTTTGTTCTTTGGCTTCGGCCATTTTAGAACTCCAATCCTTCCTTGCGAGCTGCGTCGGCCAGAGCTTTCAGGCGGCCAGCATACTGGCGGCCGTTGCGGTCGAATACAACTGCGTTAATCTTTGCTTTCTTGGCTTTTTTGGCGATTTCAGTACCGATTAAGGCGCACTTTTCAGTCATCGTGCCCTTAGCCTTGCTGCCGACAGTGGTGGCCGCTGCTAAGGTGTTACCAGCAGTATCGTCGATCAGCTGAGCGCTAACGTGCATGTTACTGATAACCACGCTGAGGCGCGGGCGCTCTGGCGTACCGTTAACTTTGGCGCGAACGCGGTTCTTGCGCAAGTTGCAGTTCAATAGCTTGTGCGAAAGTGAATTAGACATTATTTCTTACCTGCCTTTCCTGCTTTACGCAAAATTTGTTCATCGACGTAAGCGATACCCTTGCCCTTGTATGGCTCCGGCTTCTTGAGCGCGCGGATTTCGGCGGCTGCTTGGCCGACTTTTTGCTTGTCTATACCAGAGACGACGATAATCATCTTCTCGTTGCTCACGTTAACGCCTTCGGGTGCTTTGTACTTGACCTCATGGCTGAAACCTAAGCTCATCGTCAGCTCGTTGTTGCTTGACGACACGCGAAAGCCGACGCCTTTAACCTCGAGACGCTTCTCGTAGCCCTTGGTAACGCCGATTACCATGTTGTTGATCAGCGCGCGCATCAGACCGTGCTGGGCGCGAGCAGTTTTGGACTCATCCTTCGGATGAACCGTGACTTGTCCGTCTTCGACTTTCACCTCAACTGCTGGCGTGATGAATTGTGTCAATTCACCTTTCGGGCCCTTTACGACCACATCACCAGAGTCAACCGTGATTGTCACACCGGCCGGAATAACCACCGGCAGTTTTCCGATTCGACTCAGACTCATTACTCACCTTTCTCGTGATTTGATATTAACTTTGGGATTATAGCATGGATTAGGGGTGAAATGCAAGGTCTTTGATCGCTCTGCTTAGTTACCGTACGGAATGAGCAGAACAATCGCCAAAATGCCGAGAGCAATATATGTTGCTAGCGCAGCTTTGGTCAAATACGGCTCTTTCATATCGTAGATTTTACTCACTTCGTAATAATCCCATAGCCGCCAACCAGAGATCATTAAAAGAATACCAGCGAAGATACTTAAATAGCCGCTGACATCAATATGCCAAAGAAAGTTTGATGCATCAACTAGGGCCATGAATGTAGCCGTCCCCATTGTCGACCAAAAGCGTATCTGGGGTTCTCGTCCGACAGCAATAAAGCAGGCAGCGGCGACCATGATTAACTCAACGAGAGGATTTTGCATAAATAGCACCTGAATATAATAACTGGGAACTCCCTGCCTGGGGTCAGCACTGCCGATAAGCCAGCCTATTCCGTATAACAGTGGTACCATAACGACAATAGATAACAATAAGGGCAAAAAATCAACGGTGAAGACATCTTTAACAGTTATTTCTGCTTGGTTTGACGTCTTTGTCATATGGAGGAAGCTACGCATATGATTACAGTATAGCAAAATATAACTCTTAAATATCGTAAACGTCTATCTCGATCGCCTTAAGTATCTGCCCGATTAGCGTATTGTCTGCCATCTTTAGCCACCCTTTACCACCAATAACACAGCCGCCGAGAATTGAATTCAACGTAATTAGCTGAAGTCAATAAGTTTCGATGGATATTTAAGCGTGATGATGAGCCGGGACTGACAATTACTATTGATGAGATTAGCGATGCAGGTATTTTCATAGAAACGGAAATCATTAGTGGAGATAAAGAGTCTGCCTTGCGGCGAATTGAGGATATTGAAGCGCGGATAGGAGTTCAGGAGTTTGAACTCATTACTGGGCCGTATCGTGATATTTGTATGGATGCGCGGTCTACAGAGAATAATTTACTATAGTGGATGTGTAAGTTGAGAGGGTTGGCGGCTAGCTTGGTATATCTTTGAAAGGTTGTCAACCAGCGTAGAATCCAACTTTTCTTGTTTGATCTCATGAATATCGAAATAGTTAAAGTTTGAAACTTCATCTGTTTTACGAGGTGTCGTTAATAGAGTAACTTTGTAAGCAATAATCAAAACAGGGTCGTCGAACTTTGTATTCCAAGTTGGAATAATCAAGGGATTTTCTGTAGAGACTTCGACATCCGCTTCTAATTCTTCCAGGAACTCTCGTTTCAACGCTTCCGTAACATCCTCACCATGTTCCAGACCGCCGCCAGGAAGATCCCATGAGTCACTCCTCTCTTGAACAAACAGTAGCTTACCTGATTGATCACGTACTAATCCCTTTACTACTACTCGATATGCCGATTTTATATTCTTCAATCTTTCAGTCATTTTATGATAAAATTTTATCATAAAAATAAGGTAATAATATGGCTAAGATAGTTGCAAAGACGCTGGTGCGGAATTCTGAAGGGTTATATTTGGTACTGTATAGAAGCAACACGCATCCGCTGTTTCCCGAGCATATTGATTTTCCCGGCGGAGAGGTTGAGCCGGAAGAAATACCGGAAGCAGCGGTAGCGCGCGAAATACAGGAAGAGACAGGACTATCCGTTAATCCAAATAAATTGAAGAAGCTATTTGCCAAACAATACCGACAAACGACGCATATGTTGTTTGAGGCAAAGCTCGCCGAACCGGACGCGAAAGTCGCTTTAAGTTGGGAACATAAAAGCTACCGATGGATAACACCGGAGGAGTTGAAGTCCTTGCCTAAATTCTCAGACGCCGACCCGTACTATACAGACGCAGTAGATTATCTATCTAGCCAATAAGCCCTTTCTCCTTGAGTGCAGCGTCAATTTTGGTTCGGTTGAAGCCGCGAATGATTACGCCATCGATGTCGGTGACAGGTATGCTGCTAGATTTGTCGCCAACTTTAGCGAGAAGTTCATCCATTGCACCCTCATCTTCATCGATGTCGCGAACGGTGTACTTGACGCCCAATTTGTCTAAGTATTCTTTTTCGGTTTTACAGTACGCGCACCATGCGGCGCTATATACAATTACTTGATTGTTTTGGTCGTCTCGATGGCTCGTCTGGTCGTCCATAATTATCCCCCTTCATTAATTACAGTCATTATATACACAACATCTAGCGTATGCAAGCTATTTATCGGCGCTAGATGTACGGCTAGTCAAATACCACCCACCGTCAGCTGGCGATTGATAAATGTCAAGCTCGAGGTCAAGGTGGTATTTTTGCAGTTCTTTGATGGCGTTTAGGGCGGCTTGCCGGCTAGCGAAACGTTTCTTTTGCGGCGCGCGAGCGCTTTTGTTTTGGTACGGTATATGTTTAGGGATGCGGTTTCGTCTAGGCATAATGTCTTAAATTATACACTTTACATATAGCGGCTCATACTGCTACAATAGCGCTATGACCAGTGGGGCTGACAATACCGCCGAGACGCGGACTTCTGATAATACTGTATCTCGAGAAACTTTTACATCGTTAGGGCTGGCTATGGTCGGCGTGACGTGGAGGATGTATGTACCAATGCTTGGCTTGTTTTTTGCTGGCTTGTGGCTGGATAGTTTATTTAATAGTAAGCCGTGGTTGATGTTCAGCGGGTTTGCGGTAGGCGCGGCCGCCGCAGTGATTTTGGTGCGGCAACAGATAAAAAAGGTTAATAAGAAATGATGTTCGCGGCGCTACCCCATATATCAGTCAAGGCTGACGAAGTGTTTTCGATCGCCGGTTTGCCAATAACTAATGCCAATCTGGTTGGTATTCTAGGATTGGTGCTTCTGGTGTGGTTAATGTTTCGTACGCGGGCAGCGGTGCTTGGCTGCAAAAAATCGAATTTCGCAACGCGCTTAACTCTTTGGTGTATAGAAGGATTGTATAAGACAGTCGGACAAGTGATTCCTAACCAAAAGTGGGCTCGCCGAGTGGCGCCACTGGTAATGACGATGTTTTTCTTCATAGCCGGACAATATTGGCTCGGTTTGCTGCCGATTGTCGGGCCGATAACTGTCGGCCATACGCCGCTGTTCCGCGGTCAGGATGCCGATTTGAATATGACGTTTGCGTTGGCGACGGTGACTATCGTGATGGCGCAGGTGTATGCTGCGCGCGAGCTGGGTTTTGTTGGTAATCTGAAGCGTTACTTCGTTAATCCGTTGCGCGATCCGATTATGTCGTTTGTTGGTATTCTGGAGCTGGTGGCGGAGTTTTCGCGCTTGCTTAGTTTGTCGTTCCGCCTGTTCGGCAACGTGTTGGCGGGCGAAATACTGATCGCTATGATTGCTTATCTAGCACAAGTTGCGATGCCTGCAGTTCTGCAGCCATTTTATATTTTTGAGCTGTTTATCGGCGGTATTCAGGCTTATATTTTCTTTATGCTTTCGACAGTGTTTATATCGCTCGGTTTGGCGCATCACGGCGGTGATGAGGAAAAACAAACGCATGATGATTCTTCGACTTCTTCCGGCATGAAATTAACGGCCGAGGGAGTAAAATAAATTTAGGTAATAACTAAACCATAAGGAGAAAAATATTATGGAAACTATAGCATTTACGCTAGCTTATATCGTCCCTGCATCGTTTGCAGCTATCGGCTGTAGCTGGATTGGCGCTTCGGCGATGAAAGCTGCTGGCCGCAACCCAGAAAAAATCAACGATTTGCGCACGATGATGATTCTCGGTATCTCGTTTATCGACGCTCTGGCGATTATCGGTTTCGTGGCAGCTATTGTTGGCAAAGTGATGTAAGGATTCGCGCGCGTGAATAACTTGCACTACTTTGCATCGGCTGGAGCTGGAAGCGATAGCCTATTGGGGCCGCTAGGAATTGATTGGCGGTTGTTCGTGCTGCAAACGGTTGCTTTTGCGGTCTTGCTGCTAGTGCTGAAAAAATGGGTTTATCCGCCTATTCTGGCTATGCTTGATGAGCGCGACGAGTCTATCAAAGAAGGTTTAGAGGCTGCCGAGCAAGCCAAAAAAGCGGCAAGCGAAAGCGAAAAGCGCACGGCCGCTATGCTGAAAAAGGCCCAGCAAGAGTCGCGAACTATTGTTGCTACTGCCAAGAATGAAGCGGCTGAAATGGTTGCTGAAGCCGAACAAAAGGCCAAGAACCAAGCCGATTCCATTCTCGAATCGGCTCGCAACGACGTCAGGGCAGAAGTTGCCCAGGCCAAGAAAGATTTGCGCGACCAGATGGTAGACCTAGTGGTCGATACAACCAGGAAAGTTACGCTGGATACGGTCGATCCAAGCAAAGACACTAGCTTGATCAAAAAACAGCTAGAGGAGATCAAATAGCGTGGCGGCCAGTACTATATCGCAGCGAAGATTAGCAGCGTATGTGGCTGGCCAATTGCTTGCAAGCGGCGATAAGAAGCGTCTTATCAAAGAGTTAGCAGCCTATTTGATCGAAACTGGCCGCGTGCGCGATCTCAATCAAGTGGTGGCGGCTATTGAAGAGGCGCTAGCGTCGCGCGGCGCTGTTGTAGCGACGGTTACGACTGCTCGCCCGCTCTCGCCAGAAAATAAGCAAGCAATTGTTAAGCAATTTACGCCGACTGGCGCCAAACTATATATTCGCGAACAGATTGACCCGAGCGTTATCGGCGGCTTCAAGATTGAATTGCCTGGCAGCCAGTTTGACGGCACAGTGATACATAAACTAACAACCCTCAAGGGTATAAAGTAAAGGAAAAGAATGGCTGATATTACAGTGACAGAATTGTCGGACGAACTGCGCCAGGCGATTGCCCAGCTCGAGGTGTCTGAAGGTTTGGAAAAAGTTGGTATTGTGACTCGCGTGGGCGACGGCGTGGCGTGGGTGCATGGATTGCGCGAGGCTGGTTATAGCGAAGTTTTGGAGATCCAAACAGCCGAGGGCGTGGTTGAAGCCTTTGCTTTGAACTTGATGGAAGACGAAATCGGCGCGGTGCTGTTAGGTAGCGACCAAGGTGTTTCGGCTGGCGATAAAGTCAAACTAAAAGGCGAAGTGCTGAGCGTACCAGTCGGCGAAGAACTGCTGGGGCGCGTAGTTAATCCGCTGGGCGAACCGCTTGACGGCGGTCCGGCAATCAAATCAAAACAGCGCGGTCTGGTCGAGCGCGAAGCTATCGGCGTAATGGGCCGCAAGTCAGTTCATGAGCCGTTGATGACGGGCATTATGAGCGTCGATGCGATGTTCCCGATCGGCCGCGGCCAGCGCGAGCTGATTATTGGCGATCGCCAAACTGGCAAAACCGCCATTGCGCTTGACACGATGATCAACCAAGCCCGCCAGAAAACCGGCGTAGTCAATATCTACGTAGCGGTCGGCCAGAAGCTCAGTAAGATTGCTCGCCTGGTTGAACGCCTGAAGTCCGAAGGCGTAATGGACCAGACTATCGTGGTGGTGACTAGTCCTAGCGACCCGGCTTCTCTGCTCTATCTGGCGCCATATGCCGGTACCGCCATGGGTGAATATTTCCGAGATAATAGCAAGCACGCCTTGATGATTTATGATGATTTAACCAAGCACGCAGTTGCCTACCGCCAGATGTCGCTGCTGTTGCGCCGTCCGCCAGGCCGCGAGGCGTTTCCGGGTGACGTGTTTTATCTGCATTCTCGCCTGTTGGAGCGATCGGCTAAGTTGTCGGACGAACTAGGTGCTGGCAGCTTGACTGCTCTGCCGATTATCGAGACGCAAGCTGGTGATATTTCCGCTTATATTCCGACTAACGTCATTTCCATCACCGACGGCCAGATATTTATGGAGACTGACCTGTTCTACCAAGGTATTCGCCCGGCGATTAGTGCAGGCTTGTCGGTATCGCGCGTCGGCGGTGCGGCTCAGACTAAAGCGCTGAAGAGTGTCAGCGGCAACCTTAAACTTGGCCTCAGCCAGTTCCGCGAATTAGCCAGTTTCGCGCAGTTTGGCAGTGATCTTGATGCCGAGACCAAGGCGCAAATTGAACGCGGCCAGCGCCTAACTGAATTGCTTAAACAGCCGCAGTATCAGCCGATGAGCGTCTGGGAGCAAGTTGTTAGCATCGTTGCGGTTAGCGAGGGCTATTTTGATGAAGTTCCAGCCGCCAAGATTAAAGACGCGCAGGCCGACTTGCTGGCTCGCTTGTGGACGAACCACAAAGCTGAAATGAAAGCACTAAACCGAGGCGATAAAAAATTTGGCGAGGACAAATCTACCGCCAAGATTGTCAAGGACGCGGCGTTAGCAGTTGCTAAAGGATTTGAGGACTAATTAGATGTCGTCGACTCAGCAGCTTAAATCGCGTATTCGTTCGGTCAAGAACACTCGGCAAATCACCAAAGCTATGCAGATGGTGGCGGCCAGTAAGATGCGCCGCGCTCAAGAGGCGACCAAAAGTTCTCAAGCCTATACGGTAGCAGCACGCGAATTACTAGCATATCTAGCGCAGCAAGGTGCGACCGATAATCACCGTTGGTTTGTGCAGCGGCCGGTCAAAGCGCGCCTGCTGATTGTGGTAGCAAGCGACAAAGGGTTGGCTGGTGCTTATAACGCTAATATCATCAAGACTTATCTGCACGAGCTGCATCAAGATGACCAATCGGGTATCGCTAACAAAACTATCGCTATCGGCCGCAAAATCGCTCAAGCAGCAACGCGCATCAAAGATACTGAAATCGTCGGTACCTACGAAGATTTGCCTGACCGCGTGCCAGGCGCGCAGTTTCACGCTATCCTCAACACTGCCAAAGACATGTTCGAGGCTGGTACTGTCGATGCTGTTGACGTGATTTTCACGCGCTTTGTTAGTAGTATGACGCAGAAAGCTGATATCGTTCGCTTGTTCCCCGCCGGCTTTGTGCCCGACGATGAAATTAGCGATGACATCCGCGAAGCTAAGTTTGAACCAAGTCCTAAATATATCATAGATGATATAGCTTACCGGCTGATTAGCGCTCGTTTGTACCAAGCCCTGCTTGACTCGCGTGCTAGCGAACATAGCATGCGAATGCTGGCGATGAAGAACGCCACTGATAACGCTAGCGACTTGGTGGCTGACTTGACGCTAGAAATGAATAAGGAACGCCAGAGCGCAATCACCCAAGAACTGACCGAGATCAGCGCTGGCGTGGAGGCGATGCAATGATAAAAAAAGGAGTTACTATGAGTAAAAACCAAGGAAAAATCATCCAAATCATGGGCGTGGTGGTCGATGTTGAGTTCGATGATGGCTCGTTGCCAGAAATATACGAAGCGTTGACGGTTAAACGCGGCCAGCAGACGATTACGCTCGAGGTAGCGCAGCATCTCGACCAACAGACAGTACGAACGATTAGTTTGCAAAACACCGACGGATTGCACCGCGGCCAAGTTGTTACAGCGACTGGCGCGCCGATCAGCGTACCTGTTGGCGAGGACACGCAAGGCCGCATGTTTAACGTAGTTGGCGAGCCAATCGACGGCCGCGAGATTGCCAAAAGCGCCAAGCGGGCGCCGATTCACCGCCAACCGCCGGCATTGACCGAACAGTCCAACAAAACTGAGATCCTCGAAACCGGTATCAAAGTTATCGACTTGATAGCGCCGCTGGCCAAGGGCGGTAAAGCTGGCTTGTTCGCTGGCGCTGGCGTCGGCAAGACAGTCCTTATCCAAGAGCTGATTAACAATATTGCTAAGTTTCACTCAGGCAACTCGGTTTTTGCGGGTGTCGGCGAGCGAACCCGCGAAGGCAACGACCTCTATTACGAGATGAAAGACGCTGGTGTGCTAGACAAAACCTCGCTAGTATTCGGCCAGATGAACGAACCGCCTGGAGCGCGTTTGCGCGTGGCGTTATCGGGCTTAGCAATTGCCGAGTCCTTCCGTGATGAAGGTAAAGACGTGCTGCTATTCATCGACAATATCTTTCGCTTCACTCAAGCAGGCGCCGAAGTATCAGCGCTATTGGGCCGCTTGCCGAGCGCGGTTGGCTACCAGCCAAATTTGCAGCAAGAAATGGGCGCCCTGCAGGAGCGTATCACTAGCACCAAAAAAGGTTCAATCACCTCTGTCCAGGCCGTCTACGTACCGGCTGACGACTTGACTGACCCAGCGCCAGCGACCACTTTTGCTCACCTGGATGCCACTATCGTGATGAACCGTGCTCTGACGGAAATTGGTATTTATCCGGCGGTTGACGTGTTGGATTCCAGTTCTAACTCGCTTGATCCAGAGATTGTCGGCGAGGAGCATTATGCGGTGGCGCGCGAAGTCCAGCGCGTGCTGCAGCAATATAAAGAGCTGCAGGATATCATCGCTATCCTTGGTATGGAGGAGTTATCAGACGATCAAAAGCAAACTGTGGCGCGGGCTCGCCGCTTGCAGCGCTTCTTGGCGCAGCCGTTCCACGTTGCTGAGCAATTCACTGGCAATCCAGGTAGCTACTTCAAGCTAGAAGATACCATCAAGGACGCTAAAGACATTATCGACGGCAAATATGACGACAAGCCAGAAAGTTGGTTCTACATGTCGCCAGTGCCTCTCAGCGAGAAGAAGGATTAAGCTCGAGATGATGCAGTTTCAGCTAATTACGCTAGCTGGTGTTAAGCTCGACGAGCCAGTCTACGAGGTAATGATACCAACTACCGAAGGGCAAATCGCAGTCTTCCCGAGTCACGAACCGCTAGTAGCAGTGGCGCAGCCTGGCGCGGTAGCGGTCCGCCGCCAGAAAACCGACAGCGATGACCAACTGGAATACTTCGCGATTAGCGGCGGCGTGGTTGAAATCAACCAGCAGCGCGTGCGGATTTTAGTCGACGAAGCCGAACACGGCGACGATATCGTTGAAGCCGAGACTCAGGCCGCTCTCGAGCGCGCTCTCAAAATGCGCGATGAGGCTCAGGATCAGGTTGAGCTCGAAAAGGCTCACCAGCTGGTCGATCGCCACCGCGTACGTTTGCACGTGGCTGGCTTGCGCCGCCGCCATCGCCGGCGATAATTACGACCGTCTATGCTCTGTTATCGCCAGATGGCGATAGTATATCGTCGATTGTTGCTGCTATGCAGTCCACGGCCTTATGCACTTCACGCCGTAGGTGGTCGCGCGGGAACATATTCGGAATTTCCTCGCGATATGGTGCTAGAAAACAATCTAGTATTTGCTCTTTGGATGCTACTGGTTTGCGCGTATCGAAATTTGATAGCGAGCCTATGTATGTTTTAAGGTCTCCGGTAAAGTCTCGCGGGTTGTTCCGTTTCTTAGCGCCAGTTATATCAATAATTCGCGGTTGAAGCCTGGCGTCATAGGCAGTGTTCTGGACTTGGTAATCACCATGTTCATAGTCTAAGCCGTGCAAAATTATTAAGCCTCTAGCAGCACAGCCTAGCGCCCAAGCCACGGTGTTTTCGTTCGGCTTTTCTTCTTTATCTTTATACAAAATATTATCAAAGCTTGTCACGCCTTCTTCAAATTCAGTGATGATAGATAGCTTGCTGCCATCACTCTTGCCTATGTTTGCAAAACCGATTGGCTGGAATGTTAGTCGTCGTTGGTCGTGACTGTTGATATCTGTGGCAGTACGGAGCTCCTGAGTTGCGAGACGAGGTATACCTACTGGCTTGATAGCCACGGGTTGCCTTGCTAGGGTGCCGCCTTCACCGTGTATCGTCATGTCCGCAAACCAAACCTCAAAGAAACTTTTGCGGCGACCTTCGCTATAGTCAGGACGCATAGTTAGACGAGCAGTCTTCGATAGTTGCTCGGGCGTTTCGGTTTCGGTAATGAGTAATAGTTGGTTGGTGCTCAGCTTGCCTAGTTTCCGAGTCAAGCCTCTACCTTTTTGGGCCTGTTCTGGCGTAATAAAATTCGTACTAAGGTTTAGACGCTCTTCCATCTTTCTATTATAACATAAATATTATAAATTTTCAATTAGCTGGCGGACTTCGTCGGTGTTTTTGGTGTTCATTAATTGTTCGCGCAGTTCCTTGGCACCGTCGAAGTCGCGGATGTAGATTTTGAAGAAGCGTTTCAGGGTTTCGAAGGGGCGGCCGAGGGTTGGCTGGTAGCGGTCGAAGAGGTCGAGGTGGTAGTTGAGGAGTTTAATTAGTTCTTGTTTATGATTGGTGATGGGGATTTTCGTTTCCTTGGTTGGAGCGCTCTTTCTGTTTGTCTCTCGGGTACCGTCAGAAAATAATTCGGGGCCCACGTAAAGTTGCCCAAATTTTTTCTGAGGTACCACTCGAGACGCTCGAAAACAAAACGGATCGCTGAAAATGCCCCGCCCGATCATGACGCCGTTGAGGCCTGGGTGCTGGCGGGCGAGCTCCTCGCCGTGGGCTCGGTTGCGGATATCGCCGTTGATAGTCAAGAGAGTTTGTGGGGCGATTTCATCGCGTAGTTTGATGATGTCGTCGATGAGCTCGTAATGCGCTGGGACTTTACTCATTTCTTTTTTGGTGCGTAGGTGGATGGTTAGGTTGGCGAGGTTTTGCGTGAGTAAGGTGCTAAGCCATTCGCGCCATTCGTCGATATAAGTATAGCCCAGCCGTGTTTTAACACTGACTGGTAACCCAGCAGTTTTAGCGGCGGCGATGGCGGCAGTTGCTATCTCTGGCCGGCGGATCAGTGCCGCTCCCCCGCTTTTGATGGCAGATTTGGCGGGACAACCCATATTGATGTCAATGCCGTCGAAGCCGAGCTTGGCACAGTGAGCGGCAAATTGCTCCATGTCGCCCGGCTCGCCGCCCCAGATTTGGGCGACTAATGGATGTTCGTCGTCGTTCTTGACGAGCCGCCCGGCGATAGCCTTGTCGCCAGCATGCACCCAGCCAGTGGCGTTGGCAAACTCTGTGAAAAAGACATCGGGCGCGGCAGCCTTTTTCACGACATGGCGAAACACCACGTCAGTGACGGCTTCCATGGGTGCCAAGATGAAAAATGGCTGCGGTAGGTTGTCCCAAAATGATGTCATCTCTGTTATTTTAGCACAAAAAAGAAAACCCCTCACTCTCGCCATTGAGAATGAGGGGTGTTGTGGGCTCAAGCGGTTCTGCTCGGAGCGGCCCGGAGGGGCTGCTGCCACGAGTGAATCTCGCGAACCCGTTAAGTTATGCCCCGCGACCTCGTCGGAAGGGGAAAAGTCGAGGTCGCGGGGCGGAGGGAGGGGATGCGAACCTCCCTTGCTCCCTTTTTTGTGGGGGAGCTTCTCCTTCTCCTCCTTGTGAGAGGAGAAAGAAAATATGAGGGGGCGGGAGCACCCCATTGTGCTCCCGGACGCGCTACACGCATTGCGCCTCGCGCAATGTTCCCCAAGTATAGCCGCGTCTATGTGTCCGCGCCTCCCACAGCGCGATGTATACCCCAGTGGATGTGACGGGAATCGAACCCGCAAAAGGCCTCTGCTTGCAAGGCCTTGGCCTGTCAACCTTCGACACACACCCTACGATTCTTTTCTGGCTGGGGAATCTGACCCAGTGTGGGTGGACGGACGCCCTTTGCTGGTCTGGCGCCAGCGGTTCTCGAGGTGCACGCCCCGAGCCGTCGTTTTAGCGGGCAAATTTACCACCCGCGTCCCCCGCAGGCAGGGCAGTTACCACTGCCCCTACAGGTACTGCAGACGAGCTGAGAAAACAAGTCCCAAACTTGTCCGCTACCACTGCAACCAGGGCAACTTCCGCTGCCCTGGCATCTCATGCATTTGGCGATGATTTTTTCACCCCCTCTCCGCCTCAACTTGAGGCAAAAAAGAGCGAAACCTTTTAATAGCGCTTCCGTGCAGGAGCGCTACCATGGCCTGGATTCTCACCAGACTAGGTCCCGCTCCATGAACAAAAGCATACCAATATTAGGATAAAATGTCAAATAGATTTGTTAAAATTACGGCATAAAGCGATGATTGGCGAAAATCAGCTTGTCGAGTAACTAATTTCGGCTATTCGCGAGCTGGGTATTCACTTGATATCAAATCTTTCTCGAATTGTATTATTCCCTGGTAGCTTGCTTGGTAGTTGCTGATGTCTGGCAGCTCTAATGTAGTAATGCAGCGCCAAACGGCGGCAATTAAGCGCTGGAAGTCGGCGAGCTCGTCGTTGGAGAAGCGGTCGTCAAGTGTCACGATATCACCTGTTGCCTGGTCTGGTTCGACAAATTGTAGCCGGGCGCCGGCGAATTTGTAGCGGGCGTAATCGCGCGAATTGGCGCAGAGCAGCTCGTAGAACATCAGCTGTTGGCGGTATTTGTGGAGCTTGATTTTTTCGTAATCGGATTTGCCAGTCCACGAAGTTGACGGCTTGCCGGTTTTGTAATCGGTGACGGTGATGGTTTGATTGTCGATATCAACCAGGTCGAGCGAGCCAGTCAGGCGGGCTTGGCCGAGAACGACGCCCTGCCCGGCAAAACTAAGCTCGGGTTTTTGCGACGGTGTGAAAGTACCGTATTTGGCGCTCAGGAAGGCTTCGAGCGCTTCGATGCCGCGCTTGCTATAGAATGCCAGATCAGCGTCGCTTAAATTTTGCTGGTGTAGTAGGCGGATAAATTCGCCGGTAATATCCTCGATTGGTTTGCGAGTGCCGCTGGCCGCCAAATGGCTGTGCGCGTGCTGCAGAACGGCGTGAATCAGAGTGCCGTAAATGGCATTAGCGCTTTTGGCTTGCGGGAAGCGCAGCAAATTATTTAGTAAAAAGTTCTGCGGCCCGCCGCGCGTAACGTCGATAAAGTTATTGAGATGCGTGACAGACAATTTGTAATTTTCGAGAGTTGGCGCCAGCAGCTCTTTCATGGTGCGGTTAATCGGCGCAGTTAAGCGGTCGTGCCAGACGATTTCGCTTTGCTCGGCGAGCGCGGCGGTGCTATTCGGCTGGCGGTCGATTTCTTGCAAATTGGTGCCAGCCAGAAAACTAGCCTTGAGCGTGTCTTTGGCGGTGTCGTCGCTGCGGGCATAGCTCAGGTAAAGCTGGCGTTTGGCGCGGGTCATGGCCACGAAGTACAGACGAATGCGTTCGTCATAGCTATCGGCGTTTGGCGAGATAGCCAAGTTCTCTGGATAGCCAATCAAGCGGCTGCGACTGCGCACGCGTTCGCCCCACATCGAATCGATTGAGTTGATGACATAGACGGTGTCGAACTCTAGGCCTTTGGACTTGTGAGCACTCATCAGGTTGACGGCATGCTGAGCGGTCTCGCTGGCGCGCCGAATGCTAACGACGGGAATATTAAGCTGGCGGTAGGTGTCGATTAGCGTCAAGAAGTCGCTGGCTAGCAGTGTACCGTCTGGCGCGCCCTCGCGCAATTTACTGCGCAAGGTTTGCAGCGCTTCCAGGGCAGTTAGGTAAGTGTCGGGTGAGCTGCCAAGAATATCGCTGTTAAAATAATATTGGTAGAACGGCGAGGTGAAGGTGTTGCGGTGCGGCTTGATTGGTTTGCGCGCGGCGTCGTTATCATCATTATCGTCGTCGGTGTCGTCGTTGGCTGTGTAGTTTTGCGGTACGCCGATGAGTGTATCTAGGAAAGTTTCGAGCGGCTCGGTCAGGCTAGCTTTGGCACGGTCGAGTAGCCACTTAGCCAGCGGTTGAAAAGTCGGCGACGCCAGCATTGCTTCAAGCCAGTTGGTGCGGTTGCGATAGGCTTGCAAACTTAGCCGCCAGATAGCTTCGCTGTCAAAGCCGAACATTGGCTGAGCTATCAGCTCGGGCAGCAGGCTGTTGGCTTCGTCGTGCTCCCCTGCTGCGATGTCAACGCAGATACGGGCCATTAGCTCTAGCAGCTGGACGCGCTCATCGTCGAGAACATTATCGCGGCGCTCGTAATTAACAGCAATACCATCGTGGTTCAGATACGGTAGTAGCGCAATCAAATCGCTGTGGCGCCGAGCAATGACGGCAATTTCTGATGGTTTTATACCTTTTGTGATATTTTCTTTGATTGATTCGGCAATCCAAGCGAACTCCTCTTGGCGGCTTGGTAGCGCGGATAGTGTAACTTGGCTGTTAGCGTCGTTGGTGTGCGCCTGTAACTGCTTATTTATATCCATAGAGGTTTCTAAGCGGCCGCTAGCCTGAACGATAATTTCACGGGCGCGGTCAAGAATCTCTTGCGACGAGCGGTAGTTGTCGGTCAAAACGACGCTGGCGTGATTCGGATATTGTTTGCGAAAGCGGTGAATATTGCCGACGTCGGCGCCCTGGAAGCTATAAATCGCCTGATCGTCGTCGCCAACTGCCATGATGTTAGGCGCATCGCCGTGCGGCGTGTCTGTCAGATTGAAGAGAATACGCAGCTGTGCTAGGTTGGTGTCTTGAAATTCGTCGACCATGATGTATTGGTAGCGTTCTTGCAGATTGGAGCGCAGGTCTGGATACTGCTCAATCGCTTGCACGACGTTCAGAATCATGTCATCGTAGTCGAATAGCTCGGCTTGGCGCATTTCGGCGAGATAACGGTCGTAGATCGGCGCGACAGCGCGTAATTTCGCGTGGCGTTTGCGGTCTTTGAAGACGAACTCACCGCGAGCGTCCTTTTCGAGCCAGGTGTTGCGCCAAGCGGTAATCGGCGTTGTCTTGCCGCTAGCGACCGCTTCATCAAAGGCGCGCGCTAAGCTCAGCGCCAACGCGTCGGCTAGCGGCGCGATAGCTGGCGGCAATTGCGGCGCTGGCAATTCGGCAATTTTGTTGGCAATTGGCGGTAGTAGAGCGATAGTGGTTTTGCTGATGCGATTAGCAAAAATAGCTGCGAGCTCCGGCTCAACAGCGTCAAGTAGCTTTTCGTTACTGTCAATGATTTGCAGCAGCTCGCTGCTAGATAGGCCGGCCTGCTTTAACTCGCTGATTACTTGCGCTGTGTCGCGCAGATGCGTGAAATCGCCGTTCATTTTGCTGGCTAGCGGATTATTGTAGTCGAGCTCCTCGAAAATATCAGTTAGAATCGAGTAAGTGGCTACTTCGTCGGCTGGCGAAAAATCAGCGCCGCGATAAAAATACTCACTATGATGATTGATTATTTCGGTGCCGAAACTGTGAAAAGTTTGGATTGCTACTTTGTAGGCATCGGTACCAATGATTGACGCTAGACGCGCCCGCATGGCGTTAGCGCCGCTATCGGTAAAAGTCAGGCAGAGGATATTCTCGGGCAGCGTGTCGGTGGCACGCAGAATATTGGCAGCGCGCATGCTGAGTAGCTCGGTCTTGCCAGTACCCGGGCCAGCGACGACTAGCAGCGGCCCGTCGATAGTATCAACGGCCTCTTTTTGAGCAGAATTAAGCTTATTGTAGCGAGTTTTGAACTTTTCCATCTATCTCATTGTAGCGCAAAGCTCGGTAAATGCCCTAATGTTTTATGGTATAATTTGATTGTGAATAATGATTTCTTTGACGATGCTGCAATCGAGCAAATAGCCAAAGACCGCTTTGGTGTGTCCTTAGAGGTGAGCACGGTGGTGGCGCGGCGGATTGATTGCGGACAAGCTGCTTTGGCGACTTTTTTTCTCTCGGCCAAGAAGCAGTTATATTGCTACATCGAAGGTTCGTCGCAGCTGACGCTGGGCGATATTCGCAAGATGGCGGTGCGTATGGGCGTGCGGCCCGAGATATTTTTTCCGCCGAAAGGCCAGCCGCAATATTTCGAGGAAATTGCGCGCGATATGTTCGTTAAGGTATATCCAGGCCGACGCGATATCAGCCAGGACGACTTGCGTTTCTATCGGACGCTGGTGCCGTATTATCCGGCGCTTTTCTTGGTTGAGGAAGTCAAAAACGGCACCATTTATTGCGCTGATCATGATGCAAGCTCTGGCTGGCGGCCGGCGGCGAAGTTTGTTTATCGGAGGCTCCGAACGAGTTAAATGTGGGATTATTTAGATATTGTTCGCCGTAATTTGATGTCGCCAATTGTCATTGCGATTTTTTTGCTGGCGCTAGCGCTATTGTATGCCGGCGAGCGGCGCGATGCTTGGTTTATATCGGTAGTGATTGCTGTCAATACAGTGATTGGTGTTGTTCAGGAAGTTCGCGCCAAGTATGCTCTCAAACAATTAGAACTGATGAGTGCGCCGCGAGCACGATTAGTGCGCGGCGACGAAGTTGTAGAAGTGATGTATGATGCCTTGCAGGTTGGAGACGAGATTTTGCTCGAGGCTGGCGATGAACTGCCAGCGGACGGCGTAGTTCTATCAGCTCGCGGATTAGAGGTCAACGAGAGCATGCTGACTGGCGAATCAGCCTCAATTGACAAGAAGAAACATGATGAAGTCTACGCGGCAACCACGGTGATAGCGGGTAGTGCGCGAGTGCGAGTAACGGCAGTCGGCGATGCCACCAAAGCGGGTGCAATCAGTGCTACGCTCAAGCAGTATACGCCGCGCTTGACGCCGCTGCAGCAAGCGATTCAGAACGCGATTACTTTCTTGACATATTGCGCAATTGCGTTGTCGCTTCTGGTTTTCGCGCGCTACCGTATTGCTGGCTTCGAGTCGGTGCGAATTCTCAAAACGATTATCACCAGTGCTATCACTATCGTGCCAGAGGGGTTGCTGCTGGCTAGCTCGCTGCTGCTGGCGTTTGGCTCGCTAAAGTTGGCTCAGGCCAAGGTCCTGCCGCAGAAATTGTCGGCGATTGAAGCGATGGCGCTGCTTAATATATTATGTACTGACAAAACAGGCACGCTGACCAGCGACGAGATTACTTTGGAGCGCGTCGAACCCTTTGGCAGTGGTAATGAGCCAGTCAAGCAGTTGGCGGCAATGGTGGCGCACGAGACTAGCGGCGGTAACGCTACCGGACAAGCAATTATCACTGCGCTTGATTTACCTTATGAATATACCGTAGATGATATATTAGCGTTTTCTTCGGCGCGTAAATTTGCTGGCGTTAGAGCGCGAGTCGATGGCCGAGTTCGGACGCTTATCATGGGCGCGCCGGAATATGTGGCGCGGATGGCGCCGCTATCGACGACTGAACAGCAACAGATTGAGAAGTGGACTGATGATGGTCTGCGCGTATTGTTGCTGGCGGAGTTTGATGATAATAATACACCATTGAAATCTTTAAAGTCGGTCAGCGGCCGGCCGTTAGCGGTAGTTTTGCTGCGTAATTTGCTGCGCGATGGCGTCGTCGATACGGTAGCGTTTTTGCAGCGCCAGGGCGTAAACATTCGCGTTATCAGCGGTGATAATCCGCGGACGGTTCAGTATGTGGCGCACGCTGCTGGAATTAACAATCCTGACACGGCAATTACTGGCGCCGAGCTGGCAGAGCTTGACGAGCCGGCATTTGCTACAGCTGCCGACCAGCATACGATTTTTGCGCGCGTTTTACCAGAACAAAAGGAACATCTAATCGCCCACTTCTCGCAGCAAAACCATCAATTTACTGGCATGGTTGGCGATGGTGTCAATGACGCTCTAGCGCTCAAGAAAGCCGACCTTGGCGTAGCCATGTATGCCGGGGCGCCAGCTAGCCGGCGGGTAGCAGATATTATTTTGCTTAATAATTCGTTTAATTCATTGCCGCTGGGTATGCGTTTGGGGAATCAAATCATGCAAGCGATCGAGGTAATAGCGACGCTGTTCTTCCACAAAATTATTTACGGTTTGGTGCTGCTGGCGGTAACGCTAGTGCTGGGCGTGATACACCCGTATGCGCCGCGTCACATTACTTTTTTGAATATTTTCTTGGTGACGATGCCGACGATTATGTGGACTCTCTTCCCGCCGCGGTCGCATCATCGAATTAACCCGCACAATTTTTGGCGCGATACGCTGGGCGCGGTGACGCCAATTGCGCTCGTGTCGGGTGTGGCGGTATCGATAACGTACTTGATGCTGCGCGCTATGCAGCCGCACGACCAGGATACGGTATCGACGATGACGGTGCTAGTAGCAACGTTTTTTGGCGTATATTTGGTATTTTTGGTGGGGCCGATGTTGGGCGTGGTGCTGGATCGGCGCGCCAAGACAGCGCGAATGCTGTATATAGCGGCAGCGTTGCTAGTAGCGTCGACTAGCTTTGCTGTACCGCTGTTACGCCGATTCTTTGACTTCACGATACCGACTTTAGCAATGATTGGTCCGGTGGCTGGCGTGGTGGTAATTGCCGCCCTGTTGCAATGGCATCTGGCCCGCCGCGCTGGTAAAATCTATCAGAATAGATAGAAGTTAATAAATAAAAACGCCCCTTCGTGCAGGGAGCGTTTTTATTGTTGCTGCTGAGAGAAATTTGGTTTTTAGTAAACCTTCAGCAATACTTCGCCGCCTAGTTTGGCTTTAGCGGCTTCAGCGCCAGTCATGACGCCCTTGCTAGTGCTAACTAGGACGATGCCGCGGCCTTGCTTGACCTTCGGAATGTCGGCGCTAGAAACGTAGATGCGGCGGCCTGGTTTAGAGACGCGCGCTAGCTCGGTAAAAGCCGCGTTCTCGCCATTGTTATTGATGGTGATGACGAGCGTACCGCGCGGCTTGCCGTCCTCAAGCTTGACGTCGGCCAGGTAGTGATTCTTGACCAATTGCTCGGCGACGATTTTCTTGAGCTTGCTAGTAGGCACGCGCACTTCAGTTTTACCGACTAGTGCGGCATTGCGGATGCGGGTCAGGAGATCCGCGATTGGGTCAGTAGATTGTAAACTCATATCTTTTTCTCCTTTCCTTTACCAACTACTCTTTGTGACGCCTGGGATATTACCTTTGCTGGCTTCTTCGCGGAAGCGAATGCGGCTCATGCCGAAGCGGCGCATATAGCCGCGCGGACGGCCATCAGACATATCGCGAAATTTGCGCCGAGTTGGGCTAGAGTTGCGCGGTAATTTCTGTAAAGCATCAGGGTCGGTAGCTTTTAGAGCGGCGCGTTTAGCGGCAAACTTCTTGATCAGTTTCAAGCGTTTTTTGTCGCGGGCGATCATAGATTTTTTCGCCATTATTTGTCCTCCTTTTCAAATGGTAGGCCAAATTTCTCGAGCAATGCGCGCGAATTTTCCTTGCTACCGTTTTTGATTACGAACGTTACTTGCAGGCCGTGTACTAGCTGAGTTTCTTCAAATGTCAACTCTGGAAAGATTGACTGGTCGGTGATACCGAGGTTGTAGTTGCCGCTCTTGTCAAATTTACTGCCGACGCCGTGAAAGTCGCGAACACGCGGCAAGCTAACGTTGACTAGGCGGTCAAGAAACTCGTACATGCGAACACCGCGCAAGGTCACCATCACGCCGATTGGCGAACCCATGCCTTTGCGAATCTTGAACGTAGCAATTGATTTTTTAGCTAGGCGTTCGACTGGCGCTTGGCCGGTGATACGCGTTAAGGTATTTTTGACGGCGGCAAGCATGCGCTTGTCGTCTTTACTTTTGCCGGTACCGACACTCACGACGATTTTCTCGAGGCTAGGAACCTGGTTCACATTGTCGAGATTCAATTCGGCCTGTAGTTCCTTGAGGTACGTTTCGTTGTACAAGGCTTTCAGGCGAGGAGTGTAAACGGCTGATTGTTTAGCTTCTGCCATTATTTAATCTCCTTATTATTAAGTTGGCGGGCGACGCGGACCTTGGCGCCGTCTTTGGCTGCGTAGCCGACACGGCTGGTCTGTCCAGATTTTTCGTCGACGACGAGCGCCAGTTTGCTTAAGTCAACTGGTACTTGAATATCCTTTTTACCGCCGCGAGGATTAAGCTGGTTCGGGCGGATGTGGCGAGTCTTGACGCCGATGCCTTCAACTAGCGCCGCATTTTGCTGCGGCAAGACGGCTAATACTTTACCGGTGGTGCCTTTGTTGGCGCCAGCGATGATTTTGACAATATCGTCTTTGTGAATACGCTGAGTCATTAGAGTACCTCCGGAGCCAGGCTGACGATCTTCATGTAGCCCATGTCGCGTAGCTCGCGCGGCACTGGGCCGAAGACGCGGGTTGCCTTTGGCTGCTTGTCGTCGTTGATAATCACCACGGCGTTGTCATCAAAGCAAATGGTCGAGCCGTCCTTGCGGTGGATTTGGTCGCGAGTGCGAACCACCACAGCCTTGACGACAGATTTCTTTTTGACGTTGCCGGTTGGGCTGGCATCTTTGACTGAACAGACGATCACATCGCCAACGCGAGCGTAGCGGCGGCGAGTACCGCCGAGAACGCGGATACACAATACTTCTTTAGCGCCGCTGTTATCAGCGACTTTGAGGCGAGATTCTTGCTGAATCATTATTTTTCCTCCTCGGTGTCGTGATCGTAGTCGACCTTGTCGTTAACTTCGCTGTTGACGTCGCTTTTGAGCTCGACTGAGCCGACCGAGCGCTTGACGATTTCGTCGAGCTGGAAGCTCTTGCGACGGCTGATCGGACGAGTTTCGACGATACGTACCGTGTCGCCCTTGCGAGCATCGTTCTTCTCGTCGTGCGCGGCGTATTTACGAGTCACAGTGTACTGCTTCTTGTAAATCGGGTGCGTTTCGCGAGATGTCACGGTAACGGTAATCGTCTTGTCAGCGGCGTCTGACGTCACGACGCCTGTCAATGTCTTTGCCATTACTTATTCTCCTGTTCTGCTGCTAACTCTTGCGCACGGATCGCGGTGAGCAGACGCGCGATTTCTTTGCGAATCTGGCCGAGGGCGCGCGGATTGACGAGCTCGCCGGCTTTGTGGCTGCGGCGGCTGTCGAGCAATTCTTGGCGCTTGGCGGCGAGCTCAGCGCGCAGCTCGTCGATTGATTTTACGACGCTGGCGGCCTTGGCGGTTTTCTTGGTTTTGGCCATTATGCTTCCTCCTTCTTAACAAATCGGACGCGGACTGGCAATTTGTGGCCGGCGAGGCGCATAGCTTCGCGGGCGATTTCTTCGCTAACGCCCTTCATCTCGAACATAACCGTGCCGGTTTTGACCTTGGCGACGTAGTATTCAGGGTTGCCTTTACCGCCGCCCATTTTCAAGCCCAAAGCTTTTTTGGTGACTGGCGTGTGCGGGAAAATGCGAATCCAAATTTTACCGCCGCGCTTGATGTAGCGAGTCATCGCCTGGCGGGCCGCCTCGATCTGGCGGCTGGTAATACGCTCGTTGTCAAGGCTCTGCAGACCATAATCGCCAAACGCGATATAGTTGCAGCGCGTAGCGTTACCGCGGTTTTTGCCGATACGGACTTTGCGGTGAGCAACTTTTTTTGGTAATAACATTACTTCAAGCTCCTTTCACCCTTGTAAATCCATACTTTGACACCAACGATACCAGTACCGTTCGGGCCTTGAGCGCGAGCGACGTGAAAATCAACGTCGGCGCGCAGCGTATGCAGTGGCACTGAACCTTCGATAAACTTTTCGCGGCGGCTCATCTCGGCACCGTTAAGCCGTCCGGCGACCTCGATACGGATACCTTTGGCGCCAGCGTTGCGGCTGCTTTGAATTGCCATCTTAACAGCACGTCGGAAATTAGCGCGGCGTTCTAGCTGATGCGCGATGTTTTCGGCGACGAGCTTAGCGTTTAATTCTGGCCGGCGTACTTCTTCGACATTGATGCGAATTGGCAAGCTGACGATTTTTTCGATTTCCTTCTTGAGCTCGGCGATGCCAGCGCCGCCACGGCCAATCACTACACCAGCTTTGGCGGTGTAGATAGTGATAGTAACAAGATTAGCGCTACGCTCGATTTCGACTTTAGCGATTGTCGGGCGCGACGAGAACTTCTTCTCGATCAGGCTACGAATCTTGCCATCTTCGGCTAGCCAAACCGCAAAGTCTTTCTTGCTGGCGAACCAGCGCGAGTTCCAAGCTTTACTGGTCTGGAGGCGGAAGCTCAACGGGTTAACTTTCTGTCCCATTTATTTCTTCTCCTCTTTTTCTGCTGGCTTAACAGCTTTTGTTTCAGTCTTCTTGGCGGGTTTCTTGATAACTTTCTCGACGCCCGAGACCTCGACCAGAATGTGGCTCGATTTTTTCTCGAACGGCAAGGCGCGTCCGCGCGAAGCCGGCTTGTAGCGGCGCATACGCGAACCAGCGGTAACGCTAAGAGTGGTAATCTCTAAGCTTTTAGCGTCTAGGCCATGATTCTCGACAGCGTTAGCAGCGGCACTTTTGATGGCTTTCTTGACAGCCAGAGCGGCGCGCTTCGGCGTGTGGTCAAGGATAACTTCGGCGTCGGCAACGCTGCGGCCGCGCACCAAGGCGGCGACTAGACTGACTTTGCGCGGTGTCTGGTCAACGCCTTTGATCATCGCGCGAACTGTATGAATAGTTGCTTCGGCCATTATTTCTTATCCTTTCCACCGTGCTTGCGGAACTTGCGGGTCGGGCTAAACTCGCCGAGTTTATGGCCAACCATGTTTTCAGTAATAAGCACCGGTACGTGTACGCGACCGTTGTGCACTGCAAAAGTGAATCCGACCATCTCTGGCGTGATCGTACTACTGCGTGCCCAGGTCTTTATCACGGTGCGGTCGCCAACTTTCAGCGCTGCCACTTTTTTGGCAAGCTTCGCGTCGACGAATGGGCCTTTTTTGAGTGAACGACTCATAGACTACCTCTTCCTCTTAGCTTCGTGACGACTGCGGACAATCATCTTATTAGTTGATTTGCGGCGGCGGGTCTTGAAGCCAATTGCTGGCTTGCCCCACGGCGTCTTCGGGATGCGGCCAGGGCCGGTCTTGCCTTCACCACCACCCATTGGGTGATCAGCTGGGTTCATGGCTTTGCCATGGACGCTTGGGCGCCAACCCATGCGGCGGCGGCGGCCAGCCGAGCCAAGCTTGACGTTCTGATGCTGGACATTGCCGACTACGCCGAGACTAGCTTCGCATTCCAAGCGGAACTTGCGAACCTCGCCTGATGGCATACGCACCATGGCGTAATTGCCTTCTTTGGCCATCAATTGAGCCTTAGTACCAGCCGAGCGAACCATTTGGGCGCCGCGGCCTGGATTAATCTCGATAGCGTAAATCTGCGTACCAACTGGAATACTAGCTAGCGGCATGCGGTTGCTAGACTCGACAGGAGCGTCGGCGCCAGTTTTGATGACTGCACCTTTAGTCATGGCGGTATCTGCTAGAATGTAGTGGTACAAGCCGTGTTGATCTTTGACGCGGGCGATACGAGCGCTGCGACCTGGGTCATACTCGATTTCTTCGACAGTCAAAGTCATATTGGCTGGCATAGCATGATTAACTAAACGATAATGCCGCTTGACACCGCCACCGCGATGGCGCACGGTGATTTTGCCTGTATTGTTGCGGCCAGCTTTTTGCTTGCCAGCTTTAACCAAACTTTTCAACGGTTTACGAGTAGTTACCTCGCTGAGATCCTGCGAAGTCATACCGCGACGGGCAGGAGTGGTTGGGTTGTATTGCTTGACAGCCATTACTTTTTCTCCTCCTTGACTTCTTCTTGCTCGAAGACTTTGATTTTACCTTCACTCAGGCGAACATAAGCCTTTTTGCTGTCCTGGCGATGAGTAGTGCCAGGGTAGCGGTTTTTGCCGCGCGAGAAGCGAACAGCTTTGCCGCTTTGAACGAGCGTCGTTACTTTGGCGACTTTGACGCCTTCAAATTGTGCTTCAACGGCCGCTTTGATTTCGTTTTTGTTAGCGCTCATCGGCACATCGAAAATGTAAGTATTTTCGTTGGTAACTAGCCGGTAAGCTTTCTCGCTAACGCGCGGAGTGACTAATACAAGTTTCATTACTTCGCCTCCTTTGCTAGCCACGCCTCGACTGCCTTGACAGCGGCTGGCGTGATAACGATTTTGTCGGCGTTCAAAATGTAATAAACGCTGAGATATTGCGCGCGCACCAAGAGGGCATTGGCTAAGTTATTTGTAGCGCGCATCAGTTCTGGAGTCTTTTCGTCGACGACGAGTAGAACGCGGTCTTTCTCACTGCATTTCTTGGCGGCGAGGAATTTAGCGACTTCAGTGGTTTTGCCGGTAGTTTTGATATCGCTGACCAAGATTTTCTTGTCTTGGTTGGCGAGGGTCAAAGCTTGGCGTAAAGCGACGTGCTTGCTAGTCTTGGATAGTTTCTTGCTGTAGTTTTCGTTGCCGCGCGGCCCGAAAACGATACCACCGTGGCGCCAGATTGGGTTGCGGGTCGAGCCAAAACGTGCTCGGCCGGTTCCTTTTTGTTTCCACGGTTTCTTGCCGCCGCCGCGAACTTCGCCGCGGGTTTTGGTGGTAGCACTTGCCTGGCGGCTGTTGGCCAAAAACGCGTCGTACGCAAGTTTTAGCAGCTCGTGGTTTGGTACGTCAACCTCAAACACACTCTTTGGCAAGGCTGCTTTTGCTGGCTTGGTTGATTCAGCCATTACTTAGCACCTCCTAGTTTGATTAAGCCCTTCTTAGGACCTGGCACTGCGCCCTTGACACCAATCAAGTTGTTCTCGACCGAGATATAAGCGACCTTCAGGTTCTTGACAGTGACCTGTTCGGCGCCCATGTGTCCGGCCATGCGCTTGCCTTTGAATATTTTTTGCGGGTACATGCTGCCGATCGAACCGACTTTACGAGTATTACCCTTGCCGCCGTGGGTTTTGCGGTGGCGTTTGAAGTTGTGCCGCTTGATAGTGCCAGCCCAACCTTTACCCTTGCTGATGCCTGTAGCATCAATAACGTCGCCGAGCTCGAACTCCGAGACGTTCCACGTGTCGCCGACCTTGATTTCGCCAAGTTCGTCGACGCGAATTTCCCCGATTTTTTTCGGGGTCACACCGGCTGGTTTGACATGTCCAGCCACGGCCTTGCTCAGGTTCTTACCCGTACCATATGCCACCTGGACTGCGTTGTAGCCGTCGGTTTCGACAGACTTGACCTGAGTCACAGTCATCGGGCCGGCTTGGATCAGCGTCACCGGAATAGTGGTGCCGTCCTCGCCAATGATTTGGGTCATACCAATTTTGGTACCGAAAAGTGCTTTCATTGCCCTCTTGCTCCCATTTAAAAGCCTCGGCGGCTGGTAGTATCCGTTGCCCGGACTTGCCAATTCGCGCGAGTCTTATAAGTTTAATATTACGCGTAATAGAATTACATCTACTATTATAGCACGTCTAGCTACAACTCGTCAATATCACGCAGCCTTATTTATCAAAGTATTCTGGCAAGACCTTGCCCGCTAAAGTTGCCGCTAACAGCACTGCGAAACCGCACATAATCGACGGAATACCAGAAATCGTCGACGGATCTACGATATTAACAAACGTTGTCGGCACCATAAACAAGATATAGCCAATCATTAGCGAACACAGAGATCGGCGAATATTTTTTACAGCAGCTTTACTCTGGATGTAAGCGTATACAATAGCAATAATCAGCAAACCATAGTAGTATCCCGCATAAATCGGATAAAATTCATCGCGATTCTCAAAGATTACATAATTACCTAAGCAGGCGCCAGCTTTTACGCCGTCAGCTTCCAGTAAAAAATAACCAACGAATAGTGCTGACAAAATATAACCTAGAACCGGAATCCAGCGCCTTTTATCGCCAGAAAGTTGATAAATCAGATGAATACCCAGAGGTGGCAGCATAGTAATCGCCACATAGCCAAGCTTCGCCCAGCCTAGGCTATCAAGAAAAATCGTACCTTCGCAGACATTATACTCAGCCCACTGAAACAGCGCCAAACAGATGAGCAGCGCCATAGCAATCCTTGTCACAGCGTTTAGCTTATAGCGCCAAAACGTATATAACGCCAAAACAAGCTCAATCGCTAGCGTTGCCAGCATCACTGGCGGCGAAAAGCAGTAAAGTTTCAGCTTCTTAAACTTATTCATACGATGAATTATACACCATTGCGGTAGCTAATCGTTGTCGCGAGCAGTAAACCATTCACCGAATTTCTGCCAATGTTGAAAATGAGCAGGGTTAATCTCCGCGCCGTCATGGCGGAGCGCAAATTCTTCAGCAATCGTTAATCCACCACTATCCTCCATTGATACAACCTGATTCATTGATGTTCCTTCGCCGCGCGGCTCGTTTATAAACACGCCAGTTTGATCATATATAAACAGCTTTAATTGCTCGCCATCAAAATACGCCACGACGTCATGCAATATAATTCTCCGATCATTTTTATCTTTCATCAAAGCCAAAAAATCTTCAGCCGTAAGCCAGCCGACAACGTCTTTCATATAACCGCCCGGAAAGCCGCCGAGTGCTGGAATTTCCCAGCTGCTATCATTAACAACAACCGGCCGGCCCGCTTTTTCATGCGCCGACTTAACTTTCGCTTCGGTAATTTTCAGCGGATCATGATGCTGGATTTCATCAATGTTAATTTGTAGCGGCTCGACAAAAATCCCATAATCTTTCAGAACTGACTTAGCTTCTTCAAGTTTGTGCGGATTGCCAGTAACAAATGTTATTCGTTTAGACATAAGATTATTATAGCACCTCTTATTTCAGGCTTCTTATTACAACGTAGCGAGAAATCGGCGAACACTATCAATTGGTTTAAATAAGCGGTACGTTTCAGCGTCCTCATCCGGCGTTAATTCGGCGCGAGTTTTGCCGCCATAACCATCTGGGCAAAATATTTTATCCCAGCCAAAACCGCCATCGCCTATGGGATGCTCAGAGATGGCGCCATGAAGTTCAGCGCGAAATAACTTGATCCGCTGGCCGTCGTAGTAGCCGAATACACATGCCGCCACTGCCGATCGATCGCCAAAGCCATCAAGCATCCGGCAAAGATTCTCTAAACCGTTCGGCGCCTCCACGAAAAACTTGATAAACGGACCTGGCAGTCCACCCAGCGCCGTAAACTCAAGCGCCACATCCTCAACCAAAACCGGACGCTCGGCAACCGCATACGCCTGACGCACCTTGTGTTCAACAACCTCCTCCAAGCTAGTCGATTGAATTTCCGTTAAATCAACCGCCCGATGTTTCAGCGGTAAACCCAACATGCGCGATAAATAATCTGCTTTGTGTTGATTGCCTGTGATAAACGTAATCGTCTTCATCACGCTTACACCTGAGTTTCAGGGTTTATTTTCTGAAATCGCGGCACAGATTTCCCGTCCAGCACTACTGTTTCCGTAAACATACTAGCAGGGCGAGCGAATAATTCGTATTCATTCTCATAGAGAGGTCGGTAAATCACCAGGAGCTCTTCCGTCTCAGTTTCTAAGGCTAGTCCGATCACCTCGTATAGTTTGCCCGATTTGCTATGTTTGTACGTACCCTTGCTGATTTTCGCGCAACGGCTCCGTTCTTTGCTGTCCGCCGTTTCTTCGCGATACTTCCCCGGCTGAGCGCGGAAGATTTCCACCCATTTACTATCATCCGCCAGGTCATGATATTTAATGTAATGTTGTTTATCAAAGCCGCCTTTATCCTGCTTTTTACGCGCCATTTCCTCTTGGACTTGCTCTATAGAAAAGCCAAAATCCTGGCGCAGCGCGTCAACGACTTCCTGCAAATCAGCCAGCTCTTTAAGCGATTCGTCGCTCTGATTATCGTCCAGCGGAATTTCGTCTGCCTCCTCATGAACCTTGCGGAGCAACTCGCGGCGAAATTCTTGCTTGTTTAGTTCGCGGTACTCCGTATGTAAAACTTCTTCGTCATCCAGACACTTTTTCACGACTTTATCGCGAACTAGTTTTTGTAAATAAAATCGAATCATTTTAAATTAAGATCTTAATGCTGTCTTTGTAGATTGATGTATTAGATTATAAGTAATATTTAGCGCTCTATGCAACCGCTTTTTAGCGCGGCAAAACAATGCCCGTATCTTTCGCTATCTTTAGCAATTCTTCGTTAATGACTAGCAGCTTTTCTTTTGACGACATCTTGGCGAAGCTAGCGCTCATCAAAGTTTTATTCGGCTTGCTATAAATAACATCGTATATTTCCTTGATGTCGTTAGTAAGTGCCTGCAGCTCGCCTTCAACTCGCCCGAGTCGATTTTTGACCTCGCGCATCTCGCTTTCGACACCGTTAAGTCGATCCTTAACTTCGCGAATATCACTCTCAACACTGTCGAGCCGGCTTTTGACCTCGTGCATGTCGCTTTTCAAACTAGATACATCCTCTTTCAGCCCGGAGACATCCTCTTTCAGCCCAGATACATCTTCTTTCAGCCCAGATACATCTTCTTTCAGCCCAGATACATCTTCTTTCAGTCCAGAGACATCTCTCTTTAATTCCGATATATCTGCTTCAACTGCGTCAAATCGCGGTAGTACAATTGTCTCCAACGCTCCGTTAACGCCTTCAACAATTGCTTCTTTAATCCATTGTTTGTCGTCATTAGTTAGTGCCATGCGCCCTCCTGAATTCCATTATACCATGCTGTATTCATGTACAGACGAAGCGCTAAAAATTTAGAGTCATTTAAGTACAAACTTTTGTCGGCTATCAAAGCAAGATTCCCGCTGGCAAGAAATATGACACAATAGCTACGACTAGCAAAATCGCGTACCATATGTGCCGGTTGCCTGGGCGTTTTTCCCAGAGATAAACGGCCAGTGCTCCGCCAATTAGCCCCAGCGGAAAGGCTGATAGCGTTAAGCTGCCGATGTCTAGCGGCACTTTGAATTTTAGCCATAATGTGCCAGCAATCGTTACCGTGACTAGTTTTAGCAAATAGACGCCGTCGGGCTCGAACTTTTCGTTGCCGCGCCGGCTAAATACACGGTTGCGGGCGTATGTGCGTTGTTTGTGTTGCCGTGAAACCATAATTCAAGTATATCATAAGCGTTATACTTCCCTGTTTTTCGCGGCTCTCTAGCTGCCATTCTGTCTCATAAAAAAAGAAAAGACCCCCTCAGTGCTCGTAGAGTCTTTTCTTGCGCAAAGAGCGAGATGCTATTTACATTTTAATTTCGGCGTCAACACCAGCTGGCAATGATAGATTTTGCAAGTTCTCGATGGTTTTTGGTGTAGCGTTAGAAATGTCAATCAAGCGCTTGTGCACGCGCATTTCGAATGTTTCGCCGCCCATTTTGTAGACGTGCGGGCTTTTCGTTACCGTATAAGTGCTGCGGCGAGTTGGCAGCGGCACTGGCCCGGCGACTGTTGCGCCAGTACGAACAGCGGTGTCGACGATTCGCTTAGCAGATTCATCAATAACTGTGTGGTCATACGCCTTGAGGCGGATGCGGATAGTGAGACCTTTGTCTTCGGCCATTTTGTTACTCCTTTTACCTCGTAACCTCCGCTCGAATCGGTTTCGTTAGCGTCTGGCAGAGTTCTCGAGGCGATTAATTAATACGAACATTACTATAGCAATAATTAGCGTGAATTGCAAGAACTGCGCGGGCGATAAGACGTGTTAAGGTTTAATCTTATCGGTGGTTGCTAGTTGCAGACAATAAAAGCACCCCCGATAGTCCGGAGGTGCTTTCGGTAGTAACTTACAGAGTGTAAATTACTTGATGATGTTGGTCACCACGCCAGCGCCGACAGTACGGCCGCCTTCGCGGATAGCGAAGTCTTGACCTTTGTCCATAGCGATTGGGGCGAGCAATTTAACCTTGAAGGTCACTTGGTCGCCTGGCATAACCATTTCTTTGTCGGCTGGCAATTCAACTTCACCAGTCACGTCAGTGGTGCGGAAGTAGAACTGCGGCTTGTAGCCCTTGCTGAACGGCGTGTGGCGTCCACCCTCTTCTTTCTTGAGGATGTAGACTTCAGCCTCAAACTCGGTGTGTGGAGTCAGTGTGCCTGGAGCAACGATGACCTGACCGCGCTCGATTTGTTCGCGCTCGATACCACGTAGCAGCAAACCAGCGTTGTCGCCAGCTTGGCCCTGGTCGAGAGTTTTCTTGAAGGCTTCGATACCAGTTACGACCGAGCTCTGAGTTGGTTTCAAGCCGACAATTTCGACTGGGTCGTTCAGTTTGATGACGCCTTGCTCGATACGACCAGTAGCCACGGTGCCACGACCTTTGATCGAGAAGACATCTTCGATTGGCATCAAGAATGGCTTGTCGAGGTCGCGCTTTGGCAGCTCGAAGTAGTCGTCCATCGCCTTGACCAATTCCATGATAGCGTCTTCAGATTCTTTGTCGCCCTCGAGAGCTTTGGTGGCTGAGCCCTTGATGATTGGTGTATTGTCGCCGTCGTAGCCGTTCTTGGTGAGCAGTTCGCGAACGTCCATCTCGACCAATTCGACCAGCTCTGGGTCGGCCAAGTCCATCTTGTTGAGGAAGACGATAATCTTCGGCACGCCAACCTGGTGAGCAAGCAGCACGTGCTCGCGGGTCTGCGGTAGCGGGCCGTCGTTGGCGGCAACCACGAGGATAGCGCCATCGATCTGGGCAGCACCAGTAATCATGTTCTTGACATAGTCGGCGTGGCCTG
>ERZ773100.153-NODE-153-length-41763-cov-25.722499_pt1 | contig 41763 bp, 57 predicted proteins | sample MGYA00511119_ERZ773100 | MGnify/ENA primary metagenome ERZ773100 (study PRJEB29015, sample SAMEA2738000) | human oral metagenome | biome: human oral; feature: human-associated habitat; material: dental | place: China | collected 2111 ...
AGACGAATAGTTTTTAAATCAATTTTTGGGTATTTCATTCTTTCATTATACCATAAATAGTACACAGCTTGCTAATCCTTTGAAACAAGTGGACTTCTAGCGTGTTAAGTAAAAGTGAATACGAGATTGAATACGACTTTACTTTTAGCTAGAGCGGATGAAATCCATGAGCTGGTCAACGACTTCAACACGTTGATTATCATTGATGTGGGTATACATATCAAGGGTGATTTGAACATTATTGTGACCGAGTCTATCTGAAATGATTTTTGCTGTAACACCAGCTTCAAAAAGGAGAGAAGCGTGTGTATGCCTAAAACCGTGAGGCGAAATTTTTTTAAGATATTTGTGTTTACAAAAGAATCTGCTAAGTTTCACTTTCATAGTTGCAGCTAAAAGCCATCCCCCACCATTATTCGTAAAGATATAATTCGAATCATGTTTGTAAGGCACACCAGCCTGGAAATATTCTTTTATCTGCTGACGTTTCCAGAGCTTCAGTACATTCAGGGTTTCATCATCCAAGGTGATAACTCTCTTACTCCTTTTGGTTTTAGGGTCCTGAACAGTTTGTTTTTTTCCAATCACGACAGCCGTGCGAGAAATGCTTAACCGTTTATTTTCAAAGTCAACATCTGACCACATGAGGCCGATAGCCTCTCCAGTTCTCAATCCAGAAAAAGCGAGCAAGTGGAAAAAAGTGTAGTCGACTGGCTTACAATTTGCTTTGTAAACTTTAAGGAACTCCGTTAGTTCCTGCTTTGTATAGTAGTTTTCTTTGCCCTTTAAGGGTTTATTTTTAGGCTTGATAATCTTGTCTAAGGGATTTGACTTAATGATGTCAAGAGAAGCGGCATACTTGAAAATACGGCTAATAACAGAGTAGTAATTGGCATAGAGGACATAGCGATTACTTAACTTTATAGCAATCTTCTGACAATAAGCGACACTGATCTGCTTAATCTTCATATCTGTAAAATATGAGTCAATCATAACATTAAGTTTTTTCTTAACGTTCTGATATGTTGTTGGTTTTACAGTACTTTTAAAGCTATCAAGCCATAACTCAGCGACTTCAGCGAAAGTAGGGTTCTGGAAATCTTCATTGTTTGAAAAACCATTCTCTTCAACGTCTAAGAGAAGGTCACGTTCGGCAGCCTTGGCCTCTTTTATGGTTTTAAAACCACGTCTTGTTGTGCGTTTTTCTTTTCCAGTTGCAGGGTCTATGCCCAGGTATGTTTGAAAGAGATATCTAGTCTCTCCTTTTTTTGTAATGTATTTTTTTATCATAAAAAGTCCTTTCTTTTCGATTGCTTGCCCGCATAGTTGAAAAGGTGTAGAACTTATGATAAACTATAGTTGTATTTTTTTATCATCCTTTCCATTGCTTGTCACATGGAAGGTTGAAACCTCACACTCAAAAACTTGGCGGTCGGAGAGTGTGGGGATTTTTTATTTTTTTAAGACTTTCAACTTAATTCGTATCTTAAATGAATCCTTAACTGTACGAAGTCTACCACTATCTGGATTAATATCTTTGTAATCACCGCCATAAATTTCAGCATTTTTGATAACTTCATTATTTGAATCTGTTGTTAATCTTAATACTTTTCTATTTTTTGACTTGGTGACATAGCCTAAGTGATAACCTCGAACCACAATTTTAACTGCATTAGGGTCAAATTTATTGTCAAATTCAGGGATAAACTCTACATCTGGAATTTTAAAAGGCAAGTATTTATAAAATCTTCCTCCAAAAATTAATTCCTCTTTAATTTCTTTAGAAGTATATCCTAAATAAGGGGTATCATCTGATTCTCTTATAAGTTCTTGACATAAATTTGAGAAAGCTTCTTGGCGATAAGATATTCCTTTCACTTTTAGAATAACATCATAAATAGTTCTCTCGTCAATCTCTTGTTTTTTTATTCGATCTTCTATTTGAACAACCAATAGTTTATTCAGCTCTTCAATTTCATACTCTAGTTGATCAGTATTAGATTGCCTAGGAAAAACACCAATCAAAAAGAGAAGAACTAAACTACCGATAATAAAAGAGAAAATTGTTAGTAGTATATTTCCAACGATACCAAGCAGAAAAACAGAAATTAAAGTCAGTAAAACCAAAAAGGCTATTAAAGACCTTTGGTTTTCCAGTTTATTAATTGTTTTTCTGCGTTCGTCTATTAGTACTTTGATTTCCTCTTCAGTAAGATTAGTAGAGAAATATAACATGTGATCACCTTGACTTTAATTTTCAATTGGCATGAAATTACCAACAATTTTTCCAATAATACGAGGATCCTCATCGTAAGGTGCAAATCTATCCTTATATTTTGGATTAAGGGAGACTAAACGCAATCCATCAGGTTCACGATAAACCTTTTTAATATACGTTTGACCGTCCCAATCAATGGCATAGACCGCTCCGTCATAATCAAAACCAGTCTCTTTTATGAGGACAACCTCTCCGTTTTGGAATTTAGGTTCCATAGAATCACCAAAAACCCAAGAGGCAAAATCATGATCTAAATCTTTATTATAAAAAACAGTATCATAGTTTCCGTCGTTAAAATAAGAGTAACCATTACCAGCCGCCAATTTTTCAAAAACACGGTATTCAAAAAGCTTTTCCTCAATTGTGATTACTTTATTATTTTGCTCTTTCAATTGTTCGTTAGCGTAGTTAAGAACCTTTTGTTTTCTCGGAGTTGATAACTTGACAACCTTTTCAGTAATTTTATGAACCAACGGGGATGTGGGAATTTTTAGCTCTTGTACTTCCTGGGCTTTATCCTCTATTAAGTCTGATTTATTAACTCCAAAATAGTCTGCAAGTAATTCGATTTTTCCTATCCGAGGATAAGTTATGCCTTTTAACCAATCTCTTACAGTAGTGTACTTCAATCCGAGATCAGAACAGAGCTTATTTCTATCAATCCCTCTGCTACTCATCAAATTTTCTAAGTTCGCAGAAAAAATTTCTTTACTTTTATTATTGCTCATTTTTATCACTCCTTCATATAGTATATATTACGGCAAAAACGCAAAAAAGTAAAGAAAAAAATAAAAAAATACGAAAAAAACGCAAAAAATACTTGACATTGCGGTTTAACCGCATTATAATATAATCATAGTTGAGTCAGTCAATTATAAAAAAACGATAGAAAGGACAGCAACATGCCAAAAATGACTCTTAAAACATTGCGAACGCTAAAGAACTGGCGACAAGTGGACGCAGCTAAGGCCCTTGATGTCTCTGCTGATACTTGGGGAAATTGGGAACGAGGTAAAACAGAGCCTACCGTGACGCAGGCTTATCAAATCGCTACTACTTTTGATGTGTCTATTGATGACATTATTTTTTTACACGACATTGCGGTTTAACCGCAATAGAAAATGAGCACTATGAACAACGCAAAAAAGCACCTGACGGAAATCAGGTACTTACTTAAACAATTTAAACTATTATATCACAAAGATGCTTGCCCGCATAGTTGAGAGGATGTAAAAAATGGAAGGTATAACGTTACAATTACGATTGGACGGCGAAAGTGCTGAATTGTTCACGAATCAATTATTGGCTTTTGCTGAAAAGCAGGTCAAGGAGCAGCTAGAGAATGATCGTATGCCAATCAATCAACAAGCCTTGATGAAGAAGTTCGGCTTTACTCACGGCTATATTAAGAAGTTAGAACGAAAAGGATTAAGATTTCGTAAGCAAGGGAAAGATATTATGTACGATGTCAATGATGTTTATGAAATTTTGGAATTAGAAAAAGAAGTACGAAAATTAAGAGCGTAAGGAGAACAAAATGACAGAACCAACTTTATCAAGCCAATTGCTTGGCTTATTGACTATCTTTATCGTGGTCTTCATCCTGCTGCTACTTACATCCAAAGATGAAGAAAAGACTGAAGAAAAAAAAGCGATTATCATCGAAGAGTCTGAGAATTTTAGAGAAGTTGTACGAAGAAACTTGAAAAATAGCGATAGGAGATTCACATATGACACACAACCTCCTATAGGCCTCGCTTCATCGATTGAGGATGTACCACAAGTTTTTAGATCATGCATCGAAGACTATGACAGACTCGCTCAGGACTACCAGGAAGAAGCAAGTAACAATGATTTTCTAAGAAAGCAAAATGCAGGCCTCTTAGAAGAAAATGGGCGTTTACTTTATCAGGAAATGACTATGGATTTTCGTCAGAATCCAAGAAAATGGAGGGCAAAGACATGACTGTTAGTCGTGACATGAGTGAGATGGAAATCCGTGTGTTAAACATGATCATGAATTGTGCTACTTTCGATTTGCCCATTCAAGCGAGCGAAATTCGCTTAGAAACTGGACTCTCGAAGCGTAAGCTGGAAGAGATTATCGAAAGCTTGCGTGTGAATTTTAGGCATCCTATCGTAGCTAAGAAGATGAAGCCAAACGGATACTACTTGCCACGAAGTGAGGAGGAGCGACAAGCTGGGCTTGCGCCTTATCGCAGACAAATCTTGACCGAGCAAAAGAATCTTGCTGCAGTGATGAATGTTGATCTAGAAAAATATTGGGGGAATAGCGCATGAGTGATGATTTTAGAATACCACCTCATGATCTAGTAGCTGAACAATCTGTTCTTGGAGCGGTATTTATCGCACCTGACACAATCATTTCGCTGGCAGATGAATTGCTCCCTGATGATTTTTATAAACCAGCTAACAAGATTGTATTTAAGACCATGTTGTCTCTCTTTAAAAAAGGTGAGCCAATCGATGCGACGACTATGGTCTCTGCTCTTACTAATCAAGGTGACATTTCAACTATTGGGGGCATCAACTATGTTGTCGAGTTGGTAAATTCAACACCAACTTCAAAAAATGTGGAGCACTATGCAAAACTTGTAAAAGAAAAGGCTACGCTCCGAAAAGTAATCGCTGACTTGTCTGATTCGCTCGCTAGTGCTTATCAAGGTGATGTGTCCATTGATGACATCATCGCAAAGACTGAAAAGTCGATGCTTGACATCAGCAATCAAAATACGAGCACTGGATTTCGTAATGTGGCTGATATCCTTGATACACATATGCAGATGGTCGAGACCCGCTCGCAAACAGATGGAGTTGTGACTGGTTTATCTACTGGATTCGTTGGACTGGACAAGATTACGACCGGTCTTCATGAGGATAATCTCATTATCCTTGCTGCTCGTCCTGCAATGGGGAAGACGGCACTAGCTCTGAATATTGCTCAGTATATCGCTGTAAAAGAGAAGAAGCCTGTTGCTATTTTCTCGCTTGAGATGGGGGCGGAAAGCTTGATTGAGCGGATGTTAGCATCCGAGGGTATGGTAGAAGGGTATCACCTAAAAACTGGGAATCTGAGTGTTGAGGAATGGAGTAGGCTAGTGCATGCACAAGGTAATCTCTATGACGCACCTATTTTTGTCGATGACACGGCTGGCATTCGCATCTCTGAGATACGGTCAAAGGCTCGAAAGCTTGCCCAGGAAATGGGAGGTCTTGGAGTCATTATCATTGACTACTTGCAATTGATCACTGGGACAAAAGGCGAGAATCGTCAGCAGGTGGTTTCTGAGATTTCAAGAGAATTGAAAATCCTAGCTAAGGATTTGAAAGTGCCTGTCATTGCCTTGTCGCAGTTGAGTCGAGCCGTTGAGCAGAGACAAGACAAGCGCCCAATGCTAGCAGATTTGAGAGAGTCTGGCTCTATTGAGCAAGATGCTGATATTGTAGCTTTCTTGTACCGTGATGCCTACTACCAGAAAGAGCAAGCTGACAGTCAGGAAGCGAATAATGTGACGGAGCTGATCCTGGAAAAGAATCGGCATGGTAGTTTAGGGACGGTTAAACTATATTTTCACAAAGAATACACAAAATTTTCAAGTGTGGAGGAGGAATAATCATGAAATATGAATGTTCAAATTGTTGTAAAGAAATTGAAGATATATTTTTCTTAGTACAGGAGAATCATGTAATTCTTGCATTGTTCAATGATGTTGAAAATTGCTTTTGTTCACAAGATTGTATCAATGATTTTTTAATGATTGACACAAAATATCTATCACATGGAGATTTTCCATATGAATTGGAGGAAGATGATGATTAAAAAAAGCGAAGTCACTGGCTTCTTATCATTTTTCAAATTTCCAAAGCCATTTATCTATGATGAGAAATATAAGACATTGAGCAATAACGCTAAAATGCTCTATATGCTTCTATTTGATAGGTTAGAACTATCTTTAAAAAATGGCTGGCATGATAAAGAAGGGAACGTCTTCCAGTACTACACAAATGAACAGTTGATGATTGACTTAAATTGCAATAGCAACAAGACGATTATCAAAATCAAAAAGGAATTGAAAGATGCTGGTCTAATGACGGAAGTCAGACAAGGGATGAACTTACCAAACCGTATTTATCTTGATGCTCTTAACGGAAGTGTAGAAAGTACATTTCAGGAAGTGCAAAAAGTACACCTTGGAAGTGTAGAAAATACACTTTCGGAAGTGCAAAAAGTACACACAATCAAGACTGAGAATACTAAGACTGAGAATAACAATAATAAATTATTGATTTGTAAAGAAGTTATTTCTTATCTCAATTTGAAAGCTAAGAAGAATTTTAAGGTTGACACTGCTAGTCATCAAAAATTTATCAAAGCAAGGTTAAAAGAGGGCTATGTCCTTGAAGATTTTAAAAAGGTTGTGGATATTATGGTCGCTAAGTGGAAAGGTACAGAGTATGAACAGTATCTACAACCTCAGACGCTTTTCGGAAATAAGATGGACAATTATTTAAACCAGTCTATGCCTCGCAAAGTTCACTCTTTTCAATCAGCAGTTGATGAAAGGCTAGGATTTTAGATGAAACAGTTTAAACAATTTAGAACTAGAACAGTTCTTGATGATGTCTGTGAAATCCATGGATGCCATCTTTGGTCTGTTAAGATTCCTATCAAGGGCAAGGTTGAGGAAATCAATCAATGTCCCGAGTGCGAGAAAGAGAATATCCGACGCTTTGAAAAGCAGCTGAATATGGAATCTGAAGTTAAAAGCAAGCTATCAGATACTTACGAGGTCTTTGCTCGAGATAGTATCGTTTCAAGCAAGCTGGCAAGCAAGTCGCTACATGACTATGAGATTCGAGTTGACATTGATGAAAATGCTATGAATTTTGTGAAGCGGTTGGAGCGTTGTTATGCGAAAGGTGAGACTGGAAATGCTATCATCACTGGGCCTTCTGGTGTTGGTAAGAGTCATCTGACCTATGGCTTTGCTAGATTTCTCAATGAGCAATTTAAGTCTTATGATGAACCTAAAAGCGTGCTCTTTGTGTCTGTTGTGACTTTGTTTGATAAGATTCGAGAAAGCTTTGAGTTTGACAATGGTTTTTCAGAAGCTAAGATGGTCAAGCTACTATCTGAGGTTGATTTTCTGTTTCTGGATGACTTAGGCAAAGAGAGTCGCAAGGCTGATACAAAGCGGAATGAGTGGGTGCATCAGATATTGTTCAAGATCCTGGATAATCGGACCAATACGATTATCAACACGAATTTGAGTAGCGAAGAAATCAAGGAGCTTTACTCAGACGATTTTGAGAATGGTGCTCTATCAAGTCGCATCTTTGAGGGAGCAACAGGCAGATGCTTTGTGTATCCTGCGGGTATGAAGGATAGGAGGTATTGATGAGAGAGTTTTTTAACAACGATTGTATGGACATCATGAAACAATATCCTGATGATTACTTCGGCCTAGCTATTGTTGATCCACCTTATTTTTCTGGTCCAGAAAAAAGAGAATACTATGGTCGAAAAGTTAGTCCGATTGGTGTCAATAGACTGTATGGCAAAACCTCAGAGTGGCAAATTCCAAATAGAGATTATTTTGATGAACTTTTCAGGGTATCTAAAAATCAAATTATTTGGGGTGTGAACTACTTTGACTATTCTTTTGGTTCTGGACGTATCGTTTGGGACAAAGTTAATGGTCATTCAAGTTTTTCAGATTGTGAGATAGCATACTGCAGCTTACATGATAGTACACGGCTGTTTCGCTATATGTGGAATGGTATGATGCAAGGCAAGTCAATATCTGAAGGCCATATTCAGCAAGGAAATAAGGTATTGAATGAGGTTAGAATCCATCCGACTCAAAAACCAATTAATCTTTATCTTTGGTTGCTACAAAACTATGCAAAAGACGGAGATAAGATTCTTGATACTCATGTCGGTTCAGCAAGTAGTTTGATCGCTTGTCAAGAATTAGGTTTTGAGTATGTAGGCTGTGAGTTAGACGGAGACATCTTCAACCTTGCTAAACAGAGGCTTGATGCTTATGAGAAGCAGTTGAAGTTATTTTAGGAGGTATTGATCATTAAAAAAATGACAGTTTGGGCGCTTTTTGATAGTGGAAATGGTTCTTACTTCAATGGCGCTAACTCTCTGAATAGTTCGGGGGGGGGCGAATATTGAAATCTATTCAATCGGAATGGATATAGAAAACAAGAACAATCATTTCATGAATCTGGACCTTGCTGATTACAAACGTTTATTTGGTGACAATACGCTCTTTGGTGAGTTAGACAAATTACCAAAACCTGACTTGATTATTGCTAGTCCACCATGCGAGTCCTGGTCAAATGCCTCTGCCATGGAAAATGGGAATGCGTGTTGGAAACGCAATGATGTGTCTGATAGCTTGTTCGCTCCACAAGTAAGACCTTCACCATTCACGATCAGGGCAAATCAGGATTACGAGTCAGCCTATATAAATTATCAGTACGACAGACAATTTTTAAAAAGGATCAATGGGGAGCTAACAGCTTTCAACACAATAGAAATCATAAAAAGATATAGACCACAATTTTGGGTTATTGAGAATCCAGCAGCTGATAGACTGTGGCCATACATTGAGGATATTATTGGATTCAGAATTCCATACAAAAACCTAGCTAGATACAATAATTATGATTATCCTTTACAAAAACGGACGATTTTTGGAAGCAATATTGAACTTAATCTTAAAAATAAAATTATCAAGCAGGATATCGAGTGGAAAAACTTCTCAAAATCATACAACGAGAGATCTAATATACCTGAAAAATTGGTGTCAGAAATATTCAAAAAAATTTACAAGGAGTTTAGTAAAGATGATTGAACTCTATTTCATTTACAACGGTCACCGCAAGATACTCATTGGGAGTTTCGACCACATACATAGCGCAATCAATGAACTAAAGAAACATCAGGCTAGTTATTCAGCAATCAGTCATCCACGATTTCGGAAAAGCATGAGTGGTGAGAACATCAGGATTGACTACGGAGCAGCTGATTGCTATTACTTAGCAACAAAATCAACGTGTCGCGAACCACGTTAAAAGCGAGCTAGAATATGCGTCAGACTTGGACGAATGGCGTATAAAGAATTTGCTAGCTCTTGTGTCTTTGAGCCATGAGGGGCAAGAGCTGGATTTTTAGAAAATAAGTTGGAGTTAGTGAAGATGATTGAAGATTTAAAGAAAAAAGTTAATGGAGTATACGGCTGGTCTATAGAAAACGGGAAGCCGAAACCTCCCAAGCAAGATTTACCACAAGCAGTGAAAGACCGGGCAGACTATTTCTGGGAAATGGCAGAAGATGGCATGACGTTTATAGGAGCGATAGAATGTATCTTCGCTGATGAAAAACCTACAGACTATGATTTGGGTGCTACTAAGGATTGGTTGCCAAAATCTAAGGAGTTTGATGATTGGGTTGGCTATTCACCAGGCATGTCTCAGTTAGTTATTGCAGTTTATTTGATTTATGGAGGACTTTGAAGATGAATAAGCAGGAATTGATTGAACGGATAGAAGGCTTAAAAAATCTTTTTGGCAACAAAGTAGAATGTATTGAGATAGAGGCGGTAATAGAACTTGTTTCTAAACTAGACGAACCGCATAAAGTCACAATCCCGCAATTTGTGGCGGATTATATAGAGTTTAAAAAGGCAAACAATTTTCATGTTTATGGGGCGATGAGAGTGATTGAAGATCATTACGATAAGAGAGTCCCTGAGTGGTTTTACGAAGGCAATATCGAAAAATTCTGTCTTGCTTGGATTCTAGGCTATGAGGTCGAGAAAGAGAAAAGATATATTGTAACTCTGAAATCAAGTGGACAAAAGTTGTACTATCACACTGAAGACGAGAATTATATTTTCTCTAGCTATGATGGAGTATTCTATTCAGAATATCATACTAAAACCGATCTAGAAGAAAATGGCATGAGTTGGGTGTTTGATTGCCCAGGGATTGAAGTTGAGGAGGTGGAGTGATGGAATCATTTGCACACTATTTTAACAAGCACATTGCTAAAAAGATCGAATTAGATGATATTACAATCATTGATTATCATAGTCCAGAATATAATCTAATGCATAATCTAAGATATATTTTCGACAAGAAAAATTCATCTCTAGCCATCACAGGTGATTTCGGTGAGTTGGTTGCAGTAAATTTTAATAATATGGGTAGTTGGGAAGATTTCTATAAGGATTTCACAAATAACCCAGGATATTTTATCGAAAAAATCAAAGCATCTAGTCGTAATCTTTTTGTTTTTGATGAAGAGGAAGCTAAAAAAATTATTCTTGAGTATTTCTTTGACAATAAGCAATATGAAGACTTAGACGAAAATGATCGATATTATTTTGATGAACTATTTGAATATTTCGATGATCGGTATGGATTCAAACACATTACTGATACTGTTCGAGAATTCTTGAGTGAACAAGATTCAGAATACTATGAGACTCTTGAATTCGCTGGTAAAAAAGTGTCTGAAATAGTATTTCTATATTTGGATGCTTATAAAAGAGCGTATGAATCAATAAAAAATGAGGAGGTGGAGTGATGTCATGTAGTGAAAGTTTAAAAAAAGAAAAAGAATTGACTGCTGCTATTTCAAATCTCAAGATAGAAGTCTTACAAAATGATGATAAATTGAGCAGTCAAACATTGAGCAACATCAAAAGGCAAGCAAGGGATCTATACGAGTGCCTAGTATGGTTGCAGTATGCTGCAGAGGAGGCAGGTAGATGAGTTATGATTTGGAAATCTTAGGAAAAATAGAAAGCGGACAATATATCTGCATTGATGAACCTAAATATAGTTCTCCAACTTACAATCTTGGAAAAATGTTCAGGGTGGCTATGGATTGGGATTTCGACCAAGGTACCATTTACAATGTCGCTGATATTTTTGAAAATATTCAACGTGGTATATCTGAGTTAGAACGAAACCCTGAAAAATATGTACAGTATGAACCTGAAAATAAATGGGGAACGGTCGATGGTGCATTAGATGTTTTGAGATCGTTAAGGGACTGTATTTTAGAACAAGACATTGATACGAAATATTTATATGTGAGGTGGTAAAAGTGAAACGACTAAACAGATACCCTTACACACGAAGTCAGTGGGTTGAAGAAACCGCTGATTATTATACATATGCAGACGGTATTTATTTTACAAGTCATGTTTTAAAAAACAGACTCACTAGAGAAATTAAGAGCAAGGAGATGAAATAGTGATTATCAAGGATTACAAATATGATTGTTCAAGTGGTAGAATCTGCTACACAATTGGTGTTGATGGCTATGAATTAGCCGTGGAACATACTAAGACAGAATATGGAAGTGTCCAAAGAGATGATATTGATGATTTCTTGGGTACGGTCGAGGAATACGATTTTCAAGAAGCTGAGATGATTGAAGCATTCGTTGACTTTCAAAATGATTTGCTCTTGTATGGAATTGATTTTGAATTGAGAAATGAGGTCACAGATTGAAACGATTCATAGCTATCTGGATTCTACTATCTGCTGGACTAAACATCTGGCAGATGGGCAGGATTGCAGAACTAGAAGCAAAGCGTCCGATGCTCATCTACAAGGCAGATAATGCAGGGGCTGAAATATTCGGTAAGGTCCTTGATAAAGGACGACACGGCAAGCTATACACACTTACGATTCGTGATTACGGGGTGTTCGTGGTTACGAAGGAAGTGTATGAGAAGGTGAAAGTTGGGGATGAGGTGAGGTTATAATGGACGATATTTTAAAAGCTTTAGCTAAAATGCTAAATATGACAGTTGAGGAAGTGAGTTCTTTACTTGAAACATTTAAAGGGAATGCCCCGCAGATTTATGAGATGATTATCAAGGAAAAAATGATGCATGATATATTTAGTTTACTTGAAACTGTTTCGTTTGCAGCGTTGTTCGTTTCTGTTATTCTTTTAGTATTTTTCTTGGTTATGAACTTTCGCTACGATACTGCATATATTAGTAGTTGGGATGTTCCTCAAGGCAAAACAAAAGAAGAGTACAAAAGAGAGTTAATCGCTCAGGCTAGGGAAACTTATGAACCTATTATAAAAATTAGTTTTATTACATCAAGTGTAATTTTAATGTTATGGATTACTTCGATTGTTTTAAAAATAACTCTAGCTCAAAATTATATATTCATTGTGAATGAAATTTTACCAAGATTAACAAATAAATAGGAGCTATTATGACTACACTACAAAATGTAAAACAATGGTTTATTGACCGTGACCTTGAAAACGGTGGACGACTAGATAAGCAGTCATTAAAACTTAGCGAAGAGTTCGGAGAGTTATGTGCAGGCTATCTCAAAAAGAATGAGCAGTTAACCAAGGACAGTATCGGAGACTGTGCAGTCGTGATTGTTGGTCTGGCCTTGCTGATTAAAACTGATGTGCATAAGATTTTTGAGGAATCGTGCTTTGTAAAAACCGGAGATGTGATGGAATGTTTCAAATGGCTGAATACTAACATTAGTAATTTTCAATCGTATCAGAATTCAAGATACGAGAAAATGTGTCAATATAGTTTAATGTGTTCAATAGGCTACCTGAAATCAATCAGCTATGCACTCGGTTATAGCTTTGAAGAATGTTTTGAACTAGCCTATCAAGAAATCAAAGACCGTAAAGGTCGCTGGATTGACGGAACTTTCGTGAAAGAGGAGGATTTATAAAATGAAAAAACTAGGTATTGTTTTAGGTGCTGTATTTGTAATCGTTGTATCGCCATTTGTGGTTCAGTATGGTTGGAATGAAATCATCACAACGATTGTCCCAGTTGGTAAAATTACAGTCTGGCAAGCATTAGGGATGGATGCACTACTATCTTTCATCTGGCCTGTGCTATCTAGCAAAAAAGAATCTGAAGAGGATTATTCATATGCTGTAAAAAGTAGTATTTCAAAAATCATTACATGTGCATTTTTAATTTGGTTGGCTAGTTTGTTTATCTAAGGAGGATTTGGCATGATACCAAAAAATGAATTGGATTTGATAATGTATGAAGCCTGGAAATTCAACGAGGAGATGGAACATGAGAATCAAAACATCAAATGACTCTATAATCAACGTTGACAACGTGAAACGTAGCATCACAATTGAAGGAGTTGAGTTTGGTTCAGATTGTAATGCTTTGGTATCTAAGAACAAAGACGGTACAGGAACAATTACTCTGATATTTGAAGGGGAAATTATTTGAAAGATGCAAGGAGATTTGCAAGATGCAGCTAAGATTAAAAGAACTTAGAGAGGATCTATGTCTCTCTGTCAAAGATATGGCTAGGGATACAGGTGTTTCTCAAAATACAATTCATCTGTATGAACGCGGCGGACACCCGTCTATTAAGCAAATTGAAATGATTGCTAAAACCTATGATGTGAATCCTGCATGGTTAGTTGGATGGATAGATGATGAAATGCAACCTGCAATTCAGGTAGTTGAGAAAATCATCTACAAAGAAAGTCCAACGGCAAGACTGCCGGATTATCACAATAACAATAACGACGGCAAGATTATCAAGTGGGTAAAAACCAAAAAATACATGGGAGGTAAGGTTTGGTAATAGATATCAAAAAAAGATTAAAGGCTCTGCCGTATATTGACATCAAAGCTAAATCAAAACATCAGGAAATAATCAGTTTGAAATCAGGCATTTTAAAAGGGCAGGTGTTTGATAGTATGCCCAAATCAAAAAGCAATAAGAATCAGTCTGAGGAATTGAATGTATTGATTATTGACAAGTCAGATCAGCTCTATCGAGAAATTCAAGGTTTATACAAGGAGCGCGACGATCTTGTGCAAGCTATTGAGTCACTCGATGATCCAGTGGAAAACATTGTGATGCGTCTACTGTATATTGATGGACTTTCCTGGAAAGAGGTTCAAATTAAACTAAACTGCAGTCAAGCTACTGTTCAACGTGCAAAACATAAAGCATTGCTAAAATTATCTAAAAAATATGATAAGAATGATAGCAAATGATAATTTTAAAGTGATAAATTAGTATCATGAAGAATAGCAGAGAGAACCTCTGCTTTTTTTGTGCATTAAAAAGGAGGTGAGGATATGTGGTAGTTGTTGAACCAATAAGAAATAGAGATGATGTTCAGCTTATGATTGAATGGCTGACGTTGCATAGCGCAGTCAAAGAGTCAGATAGACAACGTAACCTCATGCTCTTCCTTTCTGGTGTTAATTTGGGATTTCGTATTGGTGATATCGTTAAACTGAAAGTAAAGCACGTTAAAGGTTGGCATGTCCAGATCGTCGATGAAAAGACAGACAAGCCAACCAAACGAAAGATGCCAAAGAAATTCAAGAATGCCATGAGGCAGTACATTAAAGACAAGAAAGATGAAGATTTCCTCTTTCCAAGCAGAAACGGAAAACATCAGCACATAAAACCTAACACAGCTTATAAGATCATCAAGAAAGCTGCTGAAGAAGTTGGTCTAGAAAATATAGCGACTCACTCAATGAGAAAGACCTTTGGTTTATTTATGTACGAGCAAACCAAGGATGTCGCTCTGATAATGGACCTACTAAACCACTCAAGCCAGAGTATTTCACTACGATACATAGGCAAAAATCAAGATTCACAAGACAGAGCCATGACGAAGTTTCAAGGCTTTTAATTTTTTTATTTTAACATCAATTCATTGTTTTGAGGTTATGATGATTTCATTCTACACATGCAAGATAAACGCTTGATAAATCTGACTTAAAACTCATGTAGCGAATTCACTAGAATATGTAAAACAAGGAATTGAGAGAGCAAAAACAAAGGAGTTTACATAGTTATGAAAGGTGAGTTGCAGATGAGATTTCTAGGAATAGCAGATGTTGAGGAAGGACTAGGAATATTCACAATCGAAGAAGATTGTTTTAAAAAGAAATTTGCTTCTAAAAATATTTTCTTCTCTCCTTCCGAATGGAAAAATATTAGAAATCAACTTTAAACATTTATGATTGATGTAAGTACTAGAGCTGCACGAGCATTATTTTATACATCACAAGCTTGGAGAATTTTGAGAGAGCAAGCACTTGAACGTGATCACTACGAATGCGTTTGGTGCAGAGAAGAAGGCAAAGTTACAACAGAGAACCTAGAGGTTGACCATATCAAGGAACTAGAGTTCTATCCAGAGTTCGCTCTTGATCTCGACAACCTAAGAACTCTTTGTAAGGGATGTCACAATAAACGTCACGGCCGTTTTCAATTTCGAAAATCAAAAAGATTGATTGAGAAAAATTTCAGAACAGATGAATTTTGGGGATAATAACACCCCCCCAGTCAAAAAAATCCAGTATTTTTAAGGTTTTGGGAACCGGTGGGAGGGGTTAACTGTCCAAATTTTTAACTAAAAATTAAAGGGGGTGGGGGGTAATGGAAGAATACTCAGAAAAAAATATAAAAGAATTAGAAAATCAGCTACTTTCTAAAATCGGCTATTTTAGTCCTAGAAAAAAGGATGCGGTTCAGTATGAAAAAGTCAATCGCTATATCTATCTTGTCAGACTTCTCTATGAGCTGAAAGCCAAACTTCATGAAGATGGATTGGTCATCACGGTTCACAACGGGCAACAGAGATTCCAAAAAGCGAATTCTCTCATCAAGGAAATCAACACAACCAGCAATCAGCTTTTGGCTATTGAGCGGTCGTTTGATTTTGAGGTGGAAAACTCGCCTGTTGAGAAACCTACGTCTGGAAGTGATCTGTTATGATTTCTCATCCGTTGGTTGATGACTACATCAAAATGGCCGAGAGTGGAGAAATCGTCGTCAACAAAGAAAGAAAGCTGCTGTTTAAAATTATCAAGGAGAAAATCTATCCTCGTGATGATTTGTATTTTGATAATGACTTGATTGACAAGTTCATTCGCTTTGCGGAAAAGAACTTTTTCCCTCTGGCTAAGTACCAACTTTTTTTGGTTCCATTTATTTTTCTTTTTCGGAAAGAGGATGGGGAGCCACACTTTGACGAGTATCTATACACTCTCGCTCGTGGGGGCGGTAAGAATGGTTTTATGTCCGCAAGGGATGGTTTTTTTATCAGCCCTATCTATCCAATCAGAGATTATGATGTGACTATCACTGCTAACTCTGAGAAACAGGGTAAGGTTTCGTTTGAGGAGGTCTATGAGACTATCCAAAGGAGAGGTCTTGAGGACCATTTCTATCTAACTAAAATGTCTATTACAGGTCGAGCGAACAACTCGGTCTTTTCTTTTCGGACGAATAATCCGAAGACTATGGACTCTGCTCGTGATGGCTGTCTTGAGTTTGATGAAATTCACCAGTTTGAAGATGATAAGGCTGTTAAGGTTCAACGGTCTGGTCTTGGTAAGATTGCTCATGCTCGGACTTTCTACAACGGTACGAATGGATATGTGCGTGAGGGGTTCTATGACAAGCTGATAGAGAAGTCTATGCAGATCTTGAATGGAGAGGTTGATGATTTCAGGCTCTTCCCTTTCATCTGTAAGTTAGACAGTGCGGATGAGGTTGACGATATGAGGAACTGGTCAAAAGCAAATCCGATGTTGGATGAAAGCACTCCTTATGCTAAGAGGTTGCTTGCTAGAACTAAGGCTGACTATGATGATCTTGTGTTGGAACCATCTGGCCGTCAGGAGTTCATGACTAAACGGATGAACCTTCCTGAAGCTGACCTTGAGAAAGATGTGACTTCTCGAGAAAAGTTAGTTGCTTGTTTGCGTTCTCCTGGTATTGACTTGAAAGGTCGGTCATGTGTGGCCGGCTTTGACTATGCGAGCATCCGAGACTTTGCGAGTGTTGGTTTGCTCTTTAAGAATGGTGATGAGTTCATCTGGAAGCAACATTCATTTGCACGGAAATCATTTTTGAAAGCTTTCAAGCTAAAAGCGCCTATTGAAGAATGGGCTGAAAAAGGTCTTTTTACAATCGTTGATGGTCCGAGTATTGATCCTAGACTTTTGATAGCCAAGCTGGAAAAATGGAGAAATCTTTATCAGATTGAGCTTGTATGTGCCGATGGTTTTAGAATGGATTTGTTAAAACCGCTTTTGGAAGAGGCTGGGTTTGAATATGAGTTCTTACGGAATCCAGGGGCGATTCAGTCTAAGGTTGCACCAATCATTGAAGATGGATTTGCAAATGAGCGTTTTATCTTTGAGGGCGATAACTCTATGATTTGGTATACGGATAATACCTACGTCAAAGAGGACAAGGATGGCAACAAGCGTTTCTTGAAGAAAGAACCTGTCAGAAGAAAGACGGATGGTTTCCATGCTTTGATTGCTGCTCTTTACAAGAGGGAGCTGGTGCAAGAGTCGAATGTTGGGGAATTCCTTGACATGATTGATAGTTGGGATTTTTAATCTAAGAATAAATTTTGGGTGGGTGGTCGGCAGAAACTAAAAGAAAGGAGGTTGCAACATGGGGTGGCTTGACATTTTCAAAGCTCGGAAGGAAGTGATTACTGGTTTTGATTTTGATGATTTAGAGCGAATTTTTGGGAGCCTTTATCTCAAAAGTTTAGCTGTAGATAAATCAGCTGAATTTGTAGCTCGTATCTTTGCAAAGTCTGAGTTTCGCTACATGGTCAAAAACAAGCACGAACGCTCTAATTGGGATTATCTTTTAAATGTCCGTCCGAATCGCAATGAGTCTGCTTCAGAATTTTGGCAAAAGGTGATTTATCGTCTATTGACGAAAAATGAAGTACTCATCATCTTGTCAGATGATGATCAACTATTAGTCGCTGATAGTTTCACTCGAAAACGATATGCAGTCTATGATGATACTTTTGAAATGGTATCTGTGCGAGACTATACGTTTCAGCGAAAGTTTGCTATGAGTGATGTGATTTTTTTGCAGTACAACAATAATCGACTGCAAGAATACATGAGCGACTTATTTGCAGACTATGAAAAGCTACATAGTCGCTTAGTTGAGGCTTTAGGTCGTAATAATCAGATTCGGGGCATTCTTAACACTAAGACAAACGGTACCTTTAACGAGGAAAGACTTAGGCAGATGCAAGAATATGCCGATGGTCTATTCAAATCATTTACTAAAAAATCAGTGGCTATTGTTCCAGCTCAAAACGGTCTGGACTACAACGAATTGACAAACACGGTTGGGACTTCGAATCTGTCTGTTGATGAGTTGAAAAAACTTCGAAGGCAATTTGATGATGAGGTTGCTGATATATTGGGTATCCCAACTGCATTGATGCACGGGGATATGGCTAATCTAGAAAACAGTCAGAAAATGTTTACTAGTTATTGCTATAAATCTCTAGTGAAGAAGGTATCTGATGGACTGAATCATGCCATTGTTGGTCCCGATGCTTATTCTGGGGAACATTTCTTTGCCATTGTTGGAGAAGGTCAGAGGGATAAGTTTGCTTTGGCTGAAAACATTGATAAGTTAATTTCCTCTGGAGCAATGCTGATCAATGAAGTCCGAGCGGAGCTAGGACTTGAGGCGGTTCCTTGGGGTGACAAACCAGTCATGACTAAAAATTATCAGATTGGTAAGGAAATAGAGAAAGGAGGTAAAAAAGAAGATGAAGGTAATTCCAATTAAAGGAACAATTATCTCAAATAACAGCAAGTGGATCTACGAGTTATTTGAGAGGGAAGCTACTGCACCAAAAGACATTGTATTGCCGGAAACTGGAGAAGATGTAGAAATTCACATTAACTCTGGTGGTGGAGATGTTTACGCTGGTAGCGAAATCTACACAGCTTTACGCGCTTACTCTGGTCGAGTAACCGTCAAAATCGTAGGTATTGCAGCAAGCGCTGCTAGTGTCATTGCTATGGCCGGTGATTCTGTTGAAATCAGCCCAACTGCTCAAATCATGATTCATAATGTATCCTCTGGCGTTTATGGAGATCATAACGCTTTAGAGCATGAGGCAGCTGTGTTGAAAGGTTTTAATAAGTCTATTGCGAGTGCTTACGTCCATAAGACAGGGAAAGCATTGCCTGACTTGTTGGAACTGATGAATCAGACTACTTGGTTTGACGCGGAAGCAGCTGTTGAGAATGGTTTTGCGGATAAGGTGATGTTTGCGCAAGAGGTTGCGCCACTCTTAGTAGCGAGTGAAACGCCAATGATCCCACAAGACTTTATCGAGCGGATGCAGGCTACTATGACTCCTGATGTAGACAAGATTGCTGAGCTAGTGGCTCAAAAACTGGCAGAGCATGAGCCAGAAAAAGTGAAAACTGAAAATAAGAAAGCGGCTGAGCCTAGTGGTTTCGGTCGTTTTGCATTTTAAGAAAGGAAAATTTAAACATGATGAAATTATCAGATGAATTCAAAACAGCTCGTCAGAACTTTCTGGATGCTGTTACAAACAATGAACCCGCTGAAAAGCAAGGAGAACTTTATGAGAAGATGCTTAACGCCATTCTGGATGAAGCAAAGAAATCAGCTCGTGAGGAAGTAGATGGCCTTGTTGCAGTAAGTCCATTTGATGAAAAACTGTCTCTTCGTGAACGTGAATTTTTCAACAATTTGGACAAAAAAGCTCCAGGAAAAATTGAAAAGTTCTTCCCACAAGAAACAGTTGACCGTATCTTTGAAGATATGGTACAAGAACATCCATTGCTTGAACATATTGGACTCCGTAACGGTGGCCCTCGTTTGAAGTTCCTTAGCTCTACTACAACAGGTGTAGCAGTTTGGGGGAAAATCAACGATGAAATCAAGGGTCAATTGACTGCTGGATTCGGTGAAGAAGAAGCTATTCAGAACAAATTGACTGCCTTTGTTGTCCTTCCAAAAGACACAGAAAAGTTCGGACCTGGTTGGCTTCATTCTTTCGTATCTGCCCAGCTTACAGAAGTTTTCGCTGTTGCTCTTGAAGCAGCCTTTTTGAATGGGGATGGAGATGAAAAACCAATCGGTTTGTCTCGTACTTTGACAGGAACGGTTGCGGCAGGGAAAACAACATACAATGCTAAGACATCATCTGGTGATGTAACTCTTGGAGCAAAAGGAAAGACGACTGAAGAAAAAGCTAACATCACGATCAATGAATTCAAAGAAATTTACAAATACCATTCCACTAAAGCAAACGGGAAACCTGTAGTAACTCGTGGAAACATGGTTATCGTTGTAAATACGAGCGATGAACTTGACTTTACAACTCAATTCACCACTCTGAACGGACTTGGTGTATTTGTAACAAATCTTCCATTCAATCCAATTGTAATCCCATCAATTGCTCAAGAAGCAGGTAAAATCACTACTTTTGTGAAAGGGCGTTACGATGCAGTTATTGGTGGTGGAATTGAATTTGATACTTTTGACCAAACTCTTGCTTTTGACGATCTCAATCTTTACACTGGCAAACAATTTGCATATGGGAAACCACATGATGAAAAAACCGCTGCGGTTTGGACCCTAAAACTTGGTAAAGACTAAGGTGTTGCTTTATGGAGGAGACAAAAGAACTTCACCCACTCCTTAAAGCATTTAAGGAGCGGATGAGGATTTTTCACAGTGGAGAGGATAATAACCTCTCCCTTATGTTGGAAAGTTCTGAGTCAGCCATCCTCAGTCTGGTCGGTAGTAATGACTCTGCCAATCCACGAGTGAGAGAACTGATCCTAGAACGTGCTCGATATGCCTATAATGACCAAGTTGAGTTTTTTTATGGGAACTTTCAAGGAGATTTGATGGCATTGTCACTAGAAAATTACAAACCGGAGGAAAAACATGATTAAGGTTTTAAAAGGCTTTTACGACATCAAAGAAGGGGTATTTCGTTCCGTTGGTCAAGAATTTGAAGCGTCAAAAGAGCGCTTCGATGAAATCAACGAGGCGCTGCCTGACTTTGTTGATTGGGAAGAAAAAACTACAGAAGTAACAGAAACATCACCATACTATGTATAATCGCCCTAGCTATCGCTACAAGAAGCCAGAGGCTCAAAACGGAGACCTAAGAACCCCCTTGACTTTCTATACTTCTAAAGTCGAGGAGGGGCTTCATGGTCGTGATGTGAGTCATGAGAAGGCTTTTTACACAATGGGGCAAGTTTACTCTCCTAGTTTCAAAGATATTGAAATCGCAACTGGGAAGTCTATGAAAGCTAAGATGACTCTGAAAATTCGTGACCCTTTGTCTGATTATCAGCCGAAGAATGAGCATTTTGTCGAAGTTAGCGACAGCCGGCTCAGTGGTGAAAAATGGCAAATTATCGATGTGCGTCCTGATTTTGATAATCGGGATTTTTTGATAGTCATTATCGGTGGTGGTCAAGATGTCTAGTGGAGCAGAATTAAGAGGCTTTGACGATGTTCTTAGAAACCTTGAAGCCCGTCTTGGTGACACAAAGGTCAAACGTGCTACAAGCCGAGCCTTGACAGCAGTTGCAAATGAAACCTTAGAAGAGTTTAAAGGTGCTTTGCAAGTCTACAAAGATACTGGAGCAACTATTGAAAGTGCTACTGTTGGGCGAGTGACGGGTCTTGCTGCTGGTGTCCCTGTTGTGAAAATCGGTTTTGGTGAAGGGTCTCGTTGGCGCTTGGTTCACTTGAATGAGTTTGGGTATTTCAAAAATCCACATCCAAGAGGTTTCGGTGTTATTAGACGCTTCTCAGAGGCTCATGCTAAGACCTACAAATACAGAATGGCTAGTCATTTGAAGATAGGAGGGTTTTAGATGGTCAAAGATAAATTCAATGAACTCTATGAGGCTTTGAAAAAAGATGAGTCTTTAGCTGGAATCAGCATCAAATCTTTTAATCGTCCTGACTCGCTACCAAGCAATGAGACAAGTATCGTCATTAGACCAGTTGGTCCGCCGATGCAGACGGATCATGGTAGTAATACTAGTTTGTCTAAGACATTTCTCTATCAGGTCAATGTAGAGTCTAAAAACTATATGGAGTGCAAAGAACTCCAAAGAAAAATTGAAAAGATTATGGAAGACCAGGGATTTTATCAAACCGTTGGTGGTTTGGATGAATGGATTCCAGAAATCAAACGCTATGTAGACGCTCGAACCTACAAGGGTCAGAGTGCTCTATATGAAGAATACTAAATTAAAGAAAGAGGTGCTATAAATGGCATTGGTTGGTTTTAAACGTATGACAATTCGTGTGTTGGATGGAAATGCTAATCCGACACTGGGAGAAAACCTTTTTGTAATTGAAGGCCAAACCGGTAAAGGTGCGACTCGTACCGCTAAAATTTCAGGTCTTGCAAGTGATCCAGTAAAAACATATGGTAGTGATGTCGCTTACCACGTATCAAACCGTGGTGTTGGCGATGTGAAGATGGAACTGACTGCGGTTGATATTCCTTCAACAGTACTCGCTAAAATTCTAGGACATCAAGTCAAAGATGAAATTATTGGTATTGGCGCTGATACAGTTGCTCCATACTGCGCTGTTATGCTTGAGTCTCAGACTGCAAATGGGACTCAGGCACAAGTCGGATTCTTCAAAGGACAATTCTCAATGGACGCTGAAGAACTTGAAACGCTTAAAGATAAGCAAGAAGAACTTCCAGATGACAGCTTGAGTTTCGCTGCTATTGCAAGTGATGACACTGAAACAAATGGTCTTTACTATGTGAAATACATTGGTAAAGATGATACTAAGCTCAAAAAATTCAAAGGGCAACTTAAAATGGTTGCCGCAGGGTAGGAAGAGGGCGCAAGCTCTCTTTTTATCTTTTTTCTAGAAAGGAAAGTATATGGCTAAGGTTAAATTTTTAATTAAAAATGAGAAAGGTCAAGATGTTCAAAAGACCAGTAAGGAAATTACTACTAAGGACTATCGTGACTACCTGATTCTCAACGAAGCACTATCTTCTGACTTGTCTGAAGTTGAAAAGCTAGACAAGCAATTGGAATTTATCGCCTCACTGTTTGAAGATTTGGAAGTGGAAGAACTTTTGAAATACACAGATATGGCGGATATTTTTGCGGTATTTGCAGACATCTACTCTCATCTGGTGGGTGATGTTGACCCAAAGGAGAAAAAATAAAGCCAAGTGAAGCACTAAAACGGTTTTATAGCTTTGTCAAGCAAGCTACTGAGGGCCCTTATAGCATGAGTATCCGTGATGTCATGGATACTAGCTGGGAGGACCTGATGGGCGTTCTTGGTGAAACTGAATCTGCTAAAGCTGAGGAAGTCATGGATCTTGCTGACTTTCTAGAAATGATTTAAAAAGGAGGATTTGAATGGCAGGTGGAACGCCGTTAGGTCAAATGTATATCGAGCTAGGGCTGGACGTGTCGAAGTTCAATCCTACTCTAAATGGTGCTAAGAATGCGGTTAAATACTTTCAAAGCAATGTAAAGGCGCTAGACAGCTCCCTTAAAAATAATGGGAAAAACACAGACTTGCTTCAAACTAAGTATAAGACACTTGGGCAAGCGATTGAAGCTCAAAGAAAAGTCTTGGACCAGATGAAGAAAAGTTTTGATACTCTCGAACCTGGTACAGCTAAGTTCGACAAGGCTGCTGCTGAGATTGAGCGTGAGAATGCCAAGTTGGCAGCAATGGAAGGGCAACTCCGTAATGTGCAACAAGCTCTGATTGCAGTTGGTAAGGAGAATAGCTTTGCGAACCGTATCAATAAATTTGGAGACGGCCTTATCAAAAGCGGCGATAAAATCAAGACTTTTGGTGATAACGTTTCGAGCTTGGGAGGTAAGTTGACTACTGGCTTAACCCTTCCTTTGGTTGCTAGTGTTGGACTTGTCACGAAAGCTGCGTCTGACTATGAATCTGCTTTTGCAGGTGTTAAGAAAACGGTAGATGAGACTGCAACCGTATCCTACAAAAACTTATCTGACGGTATTCGTCAGATGGCTAAAGAATTGCCAGCGAGTGCGGTGGAAATCGCAAATGTCGCAGAAGTTGCTGGTCAGTTAGGTATCAAGGCAGAGGATATCCTTACATTCTCGCGAACCATGATTGATATGGGAGAATCAACGAACTTGAGCGCCGAAGAAGCTGCGACAGCCATTGCTAAGATTGCGAATATTCTCGGTCTAACATCGGACGAATATGGACGGTTTGGGGCATCTGTTGTTGATTTGGGTAACAACTTTGCGACAACTGAGCGTGACATCGTTGAGATGACAAATCGTTTGGCGGCTGGTGGTAAGCTGGCTGGTCTAACTGCTCCAGATATCCTTGGTCTTGCTACTGCGATGAGTTCGGTTGGTATTGAGGCTGAGGCTGGTGGTACCGCTATGACTCAAACTTTGACGGCTATTGGTAATGCTGTTTCATTGACAGGTAAGGGCGCAGCAGCTGACTTGAACCTCATTGCCAAAACTGCTGGAATGACCTCAGAGGAATTCCAGCAGGCCTGGAAAGAGAAACCGGTCGTTGCTTTGCAATCCTTTATCAAGGGGCTCAAGGATGCACAAGAAAAAGGCGTTAACATGAACGCTATTTTGATGCAACTTGGAATGACGGGTATCCGACAAAGTAACATGCTGAAATCCTTAGCTCTGGCCTCTGATAAAATGGGCGATGCTGTGGATCGTTCAAACAAGGCTTGGAAAGAGAATACTGCTCTGACAAATGAAGCTAATAAACGATACGAGACAACAGAATCTCAACTGAAGATGTTCAAGAACCAGGTAACTGACTTGGCTATTGAGTTTGGTGGGCCACTTCTAAAGGCTCTCCGTGACGGTCTAAAAGCTGGGAAACCTTGGATTGACATGCTAGCTGAAATGGCTAAGCATTTCAGTTCCATGTCTGAAGAGGAGCAAAGAAATGTTCTAAAATGGGCAGCGTTAACCGCAGGAGCTGGTCCAGCGTTAACACTTTTTGGAAAAGGTATTGGAATCGTAGGAGGCTTGACAAAAGGAATTGGCTGGCTTACTAAAGGGACTGGTAAAGCGATCGGTGGCATGAATTTAATGTATAAGACTTTCCAGGCCTTTAGAACAACCGGGAATCTATCATCTGCCTTTAAATTGGCTTCTGGTGGAGCAGTTGCGCTCGGGAATGCGACTGCATCAGCTTCAACTTCAACGGGACTTCTAACAACATCAATGGGTACGCTTGCGAATCCTCTTGGTTTAATAGTCGGAGGTCTTGGTCTTACTACCGCCGCACTTGTTTATCTTGGAAACGAGAAAGACAAGGCTCGCATCAAGACTGAAGAGTTTGGTTCTCAGTTGAGCGATACCGCTCGTGGAGAATTGCGAAGTTTTCAAAAAACTGTTGATGAAACCAGTACGGCTGTCGCAAACTTCGGTACTCATGCTGGAGATGCCGACAAGGTCTCTGGAGCCTTTAAAAAACTTTATGAAGAAATAGCTACTGCTGCCGATAAGACCAACAAACGAATGGAAGAGTTGGGCGCCAAGTGGGGCCTTAGTGAGGACGATATTGCCAAAGCCAAGGAAAGAAACGGTCAGGTTGTCTCTAATACTGAGGCCATGATGAATCAAATTAATGAGATTTATCAACGTCATAACGGAGATGCGAGCAAGTTCTCTCAAGAGGAGAAAGAAATCATCCTGAACAATCAGAATGAGATGATCAAGGCAAAACTCTCAATGATGAGTTTGTCAGCTGATCAGCAGAAGGCTGCTTTACAAGCTTTAAATGGCGATGTCAGAAGCCTGAATGAAACACAATTGAAGCATACTAAAGATGTTTTGAAGCAAGCACTTGATGAGGAGAAGAAACTCTACGAAAATTCAAAAAGCGAGCTGAAAGAGTTGCTAGATGGAAAGGCTATTGACCATGAGACTTACAACAAGAAACTGCAAACTCTAGAAGCAAACCACACTCAAACGATGGAAGCTCTGGGAAGTAAGTATTATCAGGTCATGCAAAATCTCGATGCAAAGGTGAAAGCTCGAACCGGGCAAAGTTGGAACTATTGGGAAGAAGCCAAGAAAGTTCTGGAAGAGTACGGCCTGTCTTATGAAGAAATCGGGAAGAAAGCTGCTGAAGCTTCTCAAAAGGTAGGTAATTCGCATAGCATCCTTGCTAACTATACTAGTGAAATGAGCAAGGAAGTGAAAGAGGCTAACGATGCCTGGTCATTGTTGGTCGGTAACATTGATAAGAATGGAAATTTCCAAGTTAAATCCAATGTTAAGGAAGTTATCGGAGAGGCTGCCAAATCTGCGGAAGGTTGGGAACAATTGCAGTTTATCGCTAAGACTGCGGATATCAACTCAAACGCTCGTGTGACTATAGCCGAGGCTCTTGTCGAATCTGGCAAATGGAAAGACATGACCCTCGAAGAGAAACAAGTAATTGTCAAGAACCAAGCTGGACTACAAGCCATCTTTGATAGTGAAACCCATCTTAAAACATGGAACAGTATGCCAGCTAAAGTTAAAGAACTCCTCATGAAAAATGCCGATGTCATGAACAAGGCAGAGGAAGCTTCTAAGGCTCTATCTAACTATGAATCGCTCACACCAAAACAGAAAGAGTTGCTGGCCAATGATGAGAGTATCCAAAAAGCAGTTGCTCGTTCTACTGATACTTTGACAACGTGGAATGCGACCACACCGTTTACAAAAGATTTGAAGGCAGATCCTACGAATGTTTTGAACAATGGCCAGTTATCTATCGATAAGATTACGGCTTGGAATTTTGCATCTGCTGAGACTAAGTCTCTGGATGCGGTGGATAATACGAGCGCAGCTGTCGGAAGTGCGATTTTGAGTGTTAATTCACCCAAACAAGAAGCTCCTATCAACTTGTTTGCTGCTGACCAAACGGGCGGTGTGCGAAATGAGACGAGTGCTGCTATTAACGCTATCAAGCAGTACGACCCAGTGAATATCCTTGCTAAAAATGGCACTAATGACACTGTCAGCGAGGTCAAAAGTGGCGTCAATGGCATACAAGATAAAACTGTTACTATTAACGCCCGAGATAATGCATCAGGTGTTCTTTCAGGTATTAAGAGCTGGATTGATAGCGTGACCGGTAATTTCTTTACGAATATCTTTGCGAGCAAACATGCCCACGGGACTAACTATCACCCGGGCGGTCTTGCTATCGTCAACGACCAAAGGAACAGCAACTATAAAGAAATGGTTACTCTGCCGAATAGTCGGAGTTTCATCCCACAAGGTCGGGATGTCCTACTCCCTCTTCCAAAAGGTTCTAAGGTCTTGCGAGCTGATAAGACTAGACGTTTGATGCGTGAGATGGGTGTTCCGAAATACGCTTCTGGTATCGGGATTCCGAGCGATGCGAAATTCCTCCGTGAAATGGAAGAAGCGCAACGTAATATCACAATTCAGACTGCAAGTGTTCAGAACGGGCAAGGTACAGACAAAATCGTGTCTGAGATGGCGATTCTGAGAGCGAGTTTAGAAAAATTGCTTACTGCCATCCTCAACAAGGACACAAACGCTTATCTGGACAGCTCAAAAGTTACGGATATTGTTACTAAGACTCAGAAAGAGCGTGAGAAAATGCTACTAAGAATGAAAGGGGTAATTGAATGAGCGAAGTGACTATGCGTTTTAATAAAACAGATTTACGAGAGTTTATTCAAATCCATGACATCCAACGAGATATTGGGAATAATCGCTCTATCTCTATCGATCATGCTCCAAGAATTGGCGTGAATATCCAGCAACAAACTATTGATGCAAAATATATCAAGGTGGACTTCTCTATCTGGTCCAAAGACAGAAATACCCTCAAGCACAAGCTTGCGGGTATTTTTAATGTGGATGCTCCTAAGGAGTTGACCTTTTCAGATGAGCCAGACAAGTATTATCTGGCCATGGTAATCGATGATATCTCTATGCAAGAGGCAAGTGGGAGACGTTCAAACGGCTCTATTAAGTTCATCGTTCCTGATGGCGTGGTCCATAGTTCAGCCTATAAACGATTTGATAGTGATAAAAACGCAACTAGTAAATCAGGAAAAATGGTGTTTGATCTTATAAATAATGGCTCGGAGGCTGCATTTCCAATCGTTAAAGTCAAACACAATGCTGAGAATGGGTATATCGGTCTAGTTAATCAAAATGGCACCTTAGAAATTGGGAACCGTGAAGAAGCCGATACCGAACCATCGCAAAAATCAGAAATCTTACTTGATTTTAGAGGTGAAAAAATCACAAATGGACTGGCTAGCGCAGCAAAGAACCAAGCCATCACAAATGACCGGACAGAGTATATTGTCGGGACAGCTGAAATGATTAATCTTTGGGAACGTCCACACGTTAGATTGAAAGATTTACGAGGTGAAACTAAATTACACAACTACGCTACAAGTTTGACCTGGGCAATCCCTAATGATAGCACAGGCAGCACAGGGTCCCTGAATGATTATTTTTGGTGGAGACAAGTTTTTTGGTCTGAAGCTAATAATCAATATGGTTTCATCAAGGTAACAGTATCAGATGAAGCAGGTCAATTTTTATATGGTGTTGAGACCTTTAAGCGGTCGCTAGGTTCTGAATGTGAGTTTAATTTTTTAGCTAGTGATGGTCAAGGTGGATATAGGATTCTAAAGCGCTGGAATTTTGATGGAACTACAACTGGAGATATCAATCCCTTTAGTGTAGCAAAAGGGTGGTCAGATTTAAAACGGAATGATGGCAAGGTACAAGTTTTTTATCAAGGATCATACTCTACTTTTATCATTCCAGAGATTGAGGGTAAAAAGTCTGCAAAAATTCACATTACAATTGGAGCGTACAGAGATAATCCAATCGTCTCTCACATGTATCTTGATGAATTGTACTACCGCAAAGATTTTGTCCCAACAACAAATGACATCCCAAATCGTTTTCCAATCGGATCGAATGTTCTAATCAATAGCGAAGATGACACGGTCTATATCGATGGAATAGCAAAAGCTAACGAGATTGTCGATGGGTCGCAATGGTTGTCCATCCCTCCAGGCAAATCAAAATTAGAGTTGTACTTTTCTAGCTTCATTAAAAAACACCCGACAGTAACAATTGAATTTGAAGAAAGGTGGCTATAATGCTTTTAACGATTCACGATGCAAACTTGCAAAAGGTTGCTTTTGTTGATAATAGTAAGCAGAACACGCTTAATTATTATAACGATACATGGTCAAGAGATATGCCAACAGGGTCCTCAACTTTTGAGTTTACAGTCTTTAAGAAAGCAATTCAATCAGACACAGCTTCATCAAAGGCCTACCAGCATCTAAACGAACGTGCTTGGGTGTCATTCCGACACAATGGACGTACCTATCTCTTTAATGTGATGTCGGTGGAAGAGAACGAGCAGACAATCAAATGCTATTGTGAGAATCTCAATCTTGAATTGATTAATGAGTTAGTAAATCCTTACAAAGCAACTAGAGCGATGACTTTTGCAGAATATTGCAAAGCGATGGCTTTATTGAACTATGCTCATCTCACTATTGGAATTAACGAGATTTCAGACCAGCAACGTGTCATTGAGTGGACGACACAAGAAACAAAACTTGCTCGTTTGCTTAATCTCGCAAAACAATTCAATGCTGAGATTGAATTTGACACACAACTAAAAGCAGATAGCACGATTAAGAAATTTACTGTAAACATATATCACGAACACGACGATACACACCAAGGAGTTGGCCGCATCAGGAATGATGTGGTTTTAAAATACGGTAAAAATATTAGTTCTATCACCCGAAAAGTGGATAAGACAGGTATTTTCAATACAATCCGGCCAACTGGGAAAATGCCGACCGTGGAAGTCGAAGATAGTGGAGAACGTCATTTGTCTAGCCAGAGAGTGAAAAATGCGGATGGTTCGATAACTGAAACGATCATTCGCACAGCACCCGATGGGACAAAGAGCAAGACTATTGTCCACACTAAAGTCACAAAACTGGCTGATAAAACACGCATTACAACGACCACAACTACTCGTTCAGATGGATCTATCGAACAAACGGTTACAACAAGTAAAAAAGGTGGACCATCTAATACTGAGAGACGAATCATAAAACCTCCTAAGAAAAAAGAGAAAGAAAACGAGCCTGAAAAAGAGGTTCTGACTATTGAAAACTTGGGAGATTGGTCTATCAAAAACGAGAGGGGAGAATTAGAGTTTTATCAAAGAGGGCAACAACTGTACGCCCCATTATCCATGCAACTTTATCCCTCAACTTTCACATCAGCAACAGCTGAGGACCAGTGGACAAGACGAGACTTCGACTTTGACACAGACGAGCCAAACGAGTTGAGACGACTTGCTTACCTGAAACTCAAGCAACATTGCTACCCAGCCATCACCTATGAAGTAGATGGCTTTGTGGACGTAGAAATCGGGGACACAATCCAGATTTATGATGATGGTTTTAGTCCTGCTTTAATTGTAAAAGCACGAGTTACAGAACAGAAAATCAGCTTTACAAATCCGGCAAGTAACAAGACCACTTTTGCGAATTTCAAAGCGTTAGAAAACAAGCTGTCAGATGGTATTCAAGCAGCCTTTGAGCGACTTTTCGAAGCATCCAAGCCCTACACTATCAAGCTGGCTACGGATAATGGTGTAGCCTTTAAAAATGGCCAAGGTCAGACGATTGTGACTCCTACTCTTATGCGAGGAAACAAGGTCATCAATAGCGGATGGCGCTGGGTAGTGGATGGTGTAATCAAAGCCACAAGCCCTAGTTACATTGTGAGGGCTGCTGACATCAACCAAAAGATGGTTTTGACGGTGTCAGCGTGGATTGATAACAAAGAGGTAGCGTCCGAGCAGTTGACTCTTATCAATACGTCTGATGGTCTCCAAGGTCAAAAAGGGGACACAGGACCGAAAGGTGACCCTGGTCCTAAAGGTGACAGAGGAGAAAAAGGCGAAAAGGGAGACCGTGGACTCCAAGGTCTCCAAGGTTTACAAGGTCCAAAAGGTGACCAAGGTATCCCTGGCCCTAAAGGCGCTGACGGCCGTACACAGTACACTCACATTGCCTACGCTGATACTATCTCAGGTAGTGGATTTAGCCAGACTAATGATGACAAGGCCTATGTAGGGGTCTATGTTGATTTCAACTCAACTGACAGCGTCAATCCTGCTGACTATCGCTGGACGAGGTGGCGTGGTCGTGATGGCGCTGATGGTCTACCAGGTAAACCTGGAGCAGATGGAAGAACACCTTACGTTCACTTTGCTTATTCTGACAATGAGGATGGTTCTGGTTTGACACTGACAGATAACGGACAGCGTTATTTTGGTCATTATTCAGATTATGAAAAACCTGATAGCTCGGAAAAAACTAAATACAAATGGGTTGATCGTTGGGCTAAAGTTGAGATTGGCGGAAGGAACCTCTTTCTTAATTCACTATTCAAACGTAGTCTAAGAGAACGATACTCAACTTACTATTTAGATGATAGTCAGGAGCAAACGCAAGGACAGCTCACTTTGAGCATAGATACTACTAGCAAATTCAGAGGAGCTAATACTTTGAAAATTGTATCTACTTATAGTGGCAAAGCGACTAATCAAAAAGTTACGTTTAGAACCGGTGGCGATACACGTTTAGGCACCGTTGACGAGATGAAAAACAAATCTGTTAGGTTTAGTTTTTGGGCGAAATCCACTGTCAATAATACGAATTTTCAAGCTAGAGCAGGATACAGAAACACTGTTCAAGGTGTCTCGTTGACCACCGATTGGAAATTTTATGACATTGAGTTGACGAAAAAAGAAAACTCAAATGCAACTAATGAGCTGATTTTACACATATTTACCGCTGCTACTGTTTGGATTGCCTTTCCAAAAGTAGAGGTAGGAACAGTCTCTACAGACTTTTCAGAAGCTACTGAAGATATCCAGAGAGACATTGACTCTAAAGCAGACCAAGGCCTGACTCAGGAGCAAATCAATGCGCTCAATGAGAAAGCTGGAATTATTCAGGCTGAGCTTGAGGCTAAAGCTAGTGCTGACACGCTTGATAACTGGATAAAGGCTTATAAGGACTTTGTCAAGTCAAACGAGACAGCAAGGTTACAAGCTGAGAAAGATTTGATTGCAGCTAGTCAGCGTGTCTCTAATATTGCTAAGGATCTTGGAGAATTATCTGACCGCTGGAATTTCATTGATACTTACATGAGCTCTAGTAATGAGGGCCTTGTAATTGGTAAGAATGATGGTAGCTCTAGCATGATGTTCAACCCTAACGGACGAATTTCAATGTTTAGCTCTGGTGTAGAGGTTATGTATATCAGTCAAGGGGTCATCCACATTGAGAACGGGATTTTCTCTAAGACTATCCAGATTGGACGTTTTAGAGAGGAACAATATCATATCAACCCTGACATGAATGTCATCCGCTACGTTGGATAGAAAGGAGTAAAATGCCTAGATTTAGTAATTCAAGTAACAGCTTATATTTGAATGTGTATATTGATGAAGTTTCAACAGACATTTCAGCGAACACCTCAACCATCAACTGGCAGTTGACAGTTAGCCGCTATACGTACTATCACACGTTCAATAAACAGGGGGACAGCACGTTGTCTCTAACTTTAGACGGCCAAAATGTGCACTCTAGCAATCCAGTTTGGGAAGTCTGGGACGGCGAGGTCACTCTCGCTAGTGGTTCAAGCACAATCTCACATAACTCAGACGGTCGCAAGACACTGCCGTTCTCATGTACGTTCAATCCTAACAATGGTTTACATAAAACCATCACAGTTTCAGGAAATCTCGGTCTGACTGCTATCCCACGTTCAAGCTCCGTAAGCGTGAGCGCTGGAGTTATTGGTAGTTCGGTTACTATCAACATCAATCGTCAAAGCTCCACTTTCAAGCATACAGTACGGTATGCTTGGGCTGGCAAGTCAGGAACGATTGCAACGAATGTAGACACATCCACAACGTGGACGATCCCTCTTGACTTTGCCGATGACATCCCAAACTCCGCAAGTGGAACAGGGACTATCTTTTTAGATACCTATTCAGGATCTACAAAGACAGGAACACAGTCCACTACTTTCACGGCAAGCGTACCAGCGAATGTGAAACCTACATTTTCAGGAATTTCATTGTCTGACCTAAACAGTGCGGCTCAAAACCTCATCCCAAATCCTGAAACGTTCATCCAAGTAATCTCTAACATCAAGGTAGCTTTTAATAGCGCAGTCGGTTCTTACGGCTCATCCATTACTGGATACTATGCTGAAATAATCGGCAAAAACCAGTCCACAAGTTCAAACGGCGGTAGTCTTGGCATTATGAACTACCACGGCACAATCAAAATCAGAGCTAGTGTATCTGATAGCCGTGGCCGTTGGTCGGATACTAAAGAGGTGTCTGTAACCGTGCTTGAGTATTTTGCTCCAGCATTGAGTTTTAGCATAGCAAGAACAGGTTCAACCTCTAGCACCTTGAGCACTACGAGAAATGCCAAAATCGCCCCTCTAACCGTCTCAGGAAGTCAAAAGAACTCAATGGCCTTGACTTTCAAAGTTGCTCGGCTTGGGACTACTAATTTTCAAGTGGATACAGGACCAGCAACTGGCTCCTGGACAAGTATCTCAAATCTAACCAATTCGCAGGCCAATCTAGCAGGGAATTATCTAGCTAATCAATCGTGGGTTGTAATTGGGTTGCTTGAGGACAAATTCACTCGTACTGAGTTCATGGTCAACGTGCCCACAGAGAGCGTGGTTTTGTCTTATGACAGGTCAGGAGTTGGGGTCAATAAAATCCGCGAACAGGGTGCTTTGGATGTCAAGGGCAACATCTACGCAGACAACAAGCCCATACAGCAATATCAGCTGACTGATAATAACGGATGTGGAAAACTCATTAAACAGGATTTCAACAGCATGAAAGATACAGGATTTTGGTGGATAGACGGAACTTCTCCCAACAATCCTTTTGGCGCTTGGGGGATGTTAGAAGTATTCAGACCTAACCCTAATTCTCAGGAATGTATTCAACGTTTTACTACGTCATTTGGATATATGGCTGTCAGAGAGAATGGCTTTGATAACAACTGGAGGCCATGGCGCTATGTTGCTCAACAGTCAGAGTCGACTAACAATGCTGACTATGTCAGCTCAAAAAAACTAGCCACAAGAAAAATCGAGCTAGGATGGTATGTGAACGGCACTGCTACAAGAAATGGCAACGTGGTTACAATTTCAACAGAAAGAAAAATTACAAATATCAACACAGTTTCAGACTATCGAGAAGTTAAAGAAATAATCCCAACTGGATTCAGACCAGCTCAAGAGGTTAATTTTATCTTACAAGGATTGTCTGACTCAACAGTAACTGGAACGGCTATCTTGCACCTTGCAACAGATGGGAAAATCCGTCTTACAAGTAAATCGCCCGGAAATAAGTACTGGACGGGCACAATAACTTATATTACAAATGACCCTTACCCTTAATAAATGAAAGGAGAAAGTATGAAATTAGAGTACGGGACAAAGTCCCAAGAATTTGACGCAAGCGGAAAAGAATCCTCTACAAAGGTCACGCTAGTCAATGCAGATGGTGCTATCGTACCTATCTTGCTACCGGCTGATAAAATCAGCTTGTCTAATACCGAGCTTTTCGAGCTGGCCCTAGAGGCTCTTTATCAGGAGAATTTCCCTCAACGTGCTGAGAAAGAGAAATTTAATCAGGTAGAAGCGCAGCTCAAGCAAAATAAGGAAATGGCAACCAAGGTAGAGCAAGCGACCGTAGAGAACAAGGAAAACCTTTATGCGGTTTCAGCTATTACAGAGGTCTTGATTGCCTTGGCAGTATCTCAAAATGGAGGTATGCCTACCCACGCTTATGGAAAGGTAGCAGCATTCATCAAGCCACTTGTTAAAAGTACACGATACGGAAACGGCGATATTGTCGCAATGCCTTATCCGTTTGATACGAATCCGAAATGGCCGAGTGGAACTAAGACTATCTTTAAGTTCCAAATGCAGCCAACAGAGGGCTACACATGGAAAGAACAGTCACTTGCTGAAATGCTACAACAAGGCGTGTTGACTGTGGTCATGCCACGCATTGATTAGAAGGAGGTTGTATGCCAGGTTATGAACGATTTCTCGTACAGATCTTTATCACCCTCATTCCTGTGATTGGTCTTTATTTTTCGATGAAAGATAAAGCAACCAAGCAGGAGAATCGTCTTACGATTTTAGAGAAAGATATCGAAAATCTGAACGAATTCAAGACATCAGCCAACAAACGGCTCGATAACCACGATGAACAGAACAAGGCTATCTTAGTCCTAGCTGAGCAAGTAAAATCGCTTGGCGAGGATGTGAGAGAGCTTAAAAGCTTAATTCAAAACAAACAACAATAAAAGGAGAAACTCAAAATGATTAACTGGAAATTGCGCTTGCAAAACAAAACAACACTCATTGCTCTTCTTGGAGCAATCTTCCTTATGGCCCAACAATTCGGGCTTGAAATCCCCAAAAATATTCAAGAGGGTGTGAACACATTCGTTTATATCCTTGTCTTGATTGGTGTTGTCAACGACCCAACAACTGCAGGAATTTCTGATAGCAAACGTGCTCTTGAATACTACGAACCAAGCGAAGATTAGGAGAGAATAATGAAGAAAAACGACTTATTCATCGACGTATCTAGCCACAATGGATACGATATTACAAGTATTTTGGCTGACATGGGTACACAGAATACTATTATCAAAATTTCTGAAAGCACAAACTACCTAAATCCGTGCTTGTCCGCTCAAGTAGAGCAGTCAAACCCTATCGGATTCTATCACTTTGCCCGTTTTGGCGGAGATAGTGAAGAAGCTGAAAGAGAAGCACGCTATTTTCTTGACAACGTACCGAAAGCCGTTCAATATCTGGTGCTAGACTATGAAGACGACGCAAGCGGGGACGTACAAGCAAATACAAGCGCATGTTTACGCTTTATGCAAATGATTGCCGAAGCTGGGTATAAACCTATTTATTATAGTTACAAACCTTTCACGCTTGAAAATGTGGACTATCAGCAGATTTTAGCAGAGTTCCCAAACAGCCTTTGGATTGCCGGGTATGGTTTGAATGATGGTACAGCTAACTTTGAATATTTCCCATCCATGGACGGGATTCGCTGGTGGCAATACTCTTCAAATCCGTATGACAAGAACATTGTTTTACTAGATGACGAGGAAGCTAAGCCAAAATGGAAAAAGAATGATACTGGATGGTGGTATGAATACCCTGACGGATCTTATCCAAAAGAAGAGTGGGAAAAGATTGATGGTACCTGGTACTACTTCAATGAGAGAGGTTATTCAATAGCTTCTCGCTGGTTGAAGGATGATGGTAAGTGGTATTATCTCAAAGAAAATGGCGCCATGGCCATTGGTTGGGTGTTTGTGAATGGCAAATGGTACTATCTTGATGCTTCAGGAGCGATGGTCACTGGCTGGGTTCAATACAAGGACAAACTATACCATCTCAAAGAAGAGAATGGCGAAATGTCTTCAAAAGAACTTGTTAAAGTCGAAGGAGGCTGGTACTACGTCAACGAAGATGGCAGCCGTTCAGATAAACCAGCATTTGATGTATTACCTGATGGACTAATTGTTACTACAAAATAATTTTTTTTAAAATAGAAAGGAAATTTTCTAAAATATTGTTCTAATTGTTTAACCGCAGGCTTATGCTTGCGGTTTTTTGTTTGTTCAAAATAGAAAAAGCAGTGACCGAAATCACTGCTTTAACCATTATAAATTATTTTAGAACTCTAATAAATCACTTTCAACAACAGCATTGAGAGCTAGAGATTTGCTTCCATAATCTTCAAAATCAATAGTGATTGTGCCGTCTTTGATTTCTGTTACTTTACCCATTCCAAATGTTGGATGTTTAACTGTTGAACCTACAACGTCTTTGTGAGACTCAATCCATTCCTTGACCTTCTCATTTTCTTCTTGATCCTGCAGAAGACCAGACTGTTTCATTAATTCAACCACCTCAAAATATCCATCTACAAATGTCTGTTTGAAATCTGATCCCATAGACAATTCTGAACGTTTTACAGGTTTGCCAAGCCCTAGCATTAGTTTAATAGCTTTCAAAATAACGTCATCAGGGACGTTGCGACTATCAAGCTGCCCACCAACTGCGTCACCATAAACACCGTAGAAATGGCCATCTTCGCCATCAATACCATAAATATCCATGATGTTACTTGTCCCAAGATTGCAATAAACTGCTCCATCTTCATTTACAATAGCATACGATACATCGTTATTTTTAATTTCTTCAAGTAGTTGTTTTGCGTTTTCCATTTCTAGCTCCTCCGCATATTTTTGTAATTTTTCTGCTGTCAATAAAGACATTTTGTCCAAATTTGTTTTTCCACTTCTAAGGTCTGAGACTGTCGTCCAAGGCAAATCTGCCCCTTTAGCGATTGCGCTTGTGCTCTTTTTGCTTTTTAATACTTTTTCTATTTGCTTTCTCATCTTTTTGCCCTCTTAAATAAAAATAACTCAATAAAACGATCAGTATATTTATGATTAAAATTTCCATGGTATTGTTCCTATTTTATGGTATAATAGGGAGTGAGGGGAGTGGTAGCTCCCCTATTCCCAAGGCGATTACTTAAACTTGCGAGGTCTAGGTTTTCGCTTTTTTTCTTTGCTCCAAATGTGATATGTAGCATATGCACCAGTTAGAGCTGTGATGTAAGCTGGCCCGCTATCAATTAGTTTTTCAACCAATCTGAGCCAATCATCTTTGTCCATTTTCCTCACCTCCTTCCCTTATCTTGATTATATTATATCACGGTACACCGATAAAGTCAAGCGTTTTGATAAAGTTTTTTTTACTTTTTTTCAAAAAAAATAGACCTTCCCCAAAGGTCGGGGAGTTGGAGGGGACACCCTCTAAGAGCGTTGATTCAATAAGATTTTATTTTACTTTTTTCATAATAATCTCCCTAAAGAAGTCACCCAATCAGGTGGCTTTTTTGTCACTTTCTAAGTCATATTTAGGTGTCTTCCTGAAAGTAGTACTCCTTTTAAGACAAAGAAAAAAACAGTGACATTACTCACTGATTCTTTTGTAAACTATCAGAACTAAATTGCAGCCTTCTCAACTATACGGGCAAAGGTGAGTATGAAAATGAATACGAAGATGAATACGATTTAAAAAAATGACGAAAATCAACGGAAATGATTTTAAATAAAAATAAGCAAAAACTCAACTATTGATAAGCAACAGAAAGCATTAGTAAACATTTGTCACTTATACCATAGTTCGTGACAGTTCCAGCTTTTTTTGATAAAATCATACAGTATGCCTTCGGGCACAAAGTATGAACTGGGACTGTTTTTCCCAGCTTCGGAGGAAAAAAATGTCAGATTCACCAATCAAATACCGTTTGATTAAGAAAGAAAAACACACGGGAGCTCGTCTGGGAGAAATTATCACTCCGCACGGCACCTTCCCGACACCTATGTTTATGCCAGTTGGGACCCAAGCTACTGTCAAGACTCAGTCGCCAGAGGAGTTGAAGGAGATGGGTTCAGGGATTATCCTGTCAAACACCTATCACTTGTGGCTCCGTCCAGGAGACGAACTTATCGCACGCGCAGGAGGTCTCCACAAGTTCATGAACTGGGATCAGCCCATCTTGACGGATAGTGGTGGTTTTCAGGTTTATTCCCTAGCAGATAGTAGAAATATCACAGAAGAAGGAGTAACCTTTAAAAACCATCTCAATGGTTCCAAGATGTTCCTATCACCAGAAAAGGCCATTTCTATTCAGAACAATCTAGGCTCAGACATCATGATGTCTTTCGATGAGTGTCCGCAGTTTTATCAACCTTATGACTATGTGAAGAAATCCATCGAACGTACCAGCCGTTGGGCTGAGCGTGGTTTGAAGGCTCATCGTCGTCCGCACGACCAAGGCTTGTTTGGAATTGTGCAGGGAGCGGGATTTGAAGACCTTCGTCGACAGTCGGTTCAAGACCTTGTCAGCATGGATTTTCCAGGCTACTCTATCGGTGGACTAGCCGTTGGAGAAACCCACGAAGAAATGAATGCCGTCTTGGACTTCACAACTCAGTTGTTGCCAGAAAATAAACCTCGCTATTTGATGGGTGTGGGAGCACCCGATAGCTTGATTGATGGGGTCATTCGTGGGGTGGATATGTTTGACTGTGTCTTGCCGACTCGTATCGCTCGTAACGGTACCTGTATGACCAGCCAAGGGCGTTTGGTTGTCAAGAATGCCCAGTTTGCTGAGGACTTTACGCCACTGGATCCTGAATGTGACTGCTACACATGTAAGAATTACACACGCGCTTACCTTCGTCACCTACTCAAGGCAGATGAAACCTTTGGTATCCGCTTGACTAGCTACCACAATCTTTACTTCTTGCTTAACCTGATGAAGCAGGTCCGTCAAGCCATCATGGATGACAATCTCTTGGAATTCCGTGAGTATTTTGTGGAAAAATATGGCTACAACAAGTCAGGACGCAATTTCTAAAATGGAATTTATGGAAGCTAAAAATCCTACGTTTTCTCGTAGGATTTTTCTTCTTTTTTTGATAGAATAAAGTGTATAACGAAAGGGAGAATAAACTCGTATGCGCATTAAATGGTTTTCCTTGATTAGGATTACAGGTTTACTACTGGTGCTCTTGTACCACTTCTTTCAGACCATCTTTCCTGGAGGATTTTTCGGGGTAGATGTCTTTTTCACTTTTTCAGGATTTTTGATTACCTCTCTCCTCTTGGAGGAGTTTGGAAAGAAAAGCCAGATTGATTTGCTGGGCTTTTTTAAGAGACGGTTTTACCGGATCGTGCCACCTGTGGTTCTGATGGTTCTGGTGACCATGCCTTTTACTCTCCTAGTACGTCAAGACTATGTTGCTGGAATTGGCGGTCAGATTGCTGGAGTTCTCGGTTTTATGACTAACTTCTACGAAATGTTAACGGGGGGTAGTTATGAATCCCAGTTCATTCCGCATCTCTTTGTTCACAACTGGAGTTTGGCTGTTGAGGTTCACTACTACATCCTTTGGGGATTAGCTGTCTGGTTCTTATCTAAACGTTCGAAATCTAGTAGCCAATTGAGAGGGATGGTCTTTCTCCTTTCTGCGGGAGCTTTCATCATTAGCTTTTTCTCCATGTTTATTTGCAGTCTAATGGCTAGTTCCTATTCATCTGTCTACTTTTCAAGTTTAACCCATGTCTATCCCTTCTTTTTAGGAAGCATTTTGGCGACAGTTGTTGGGGTTCGTCAGACGAGCGATTTGGTCAAGCAGTTTGACCGGACCTGGGATCTTCGTCAGAATCTACTGGTGTTTGCTGCGGGGCTTTTGGTATTGTTGCTTCTGACTTTCTTTGTCAAGTTCACCTACCTGTTTGCTTACTTATTTGGCTTCTTGCTAGCAAGTTTAGCAGCAGTGGTCATGATTTTTGCTGCGCGTGTCTTGCATGAGAAGACTCCGGAGACGCAAGAACCTAGGATAATCACCTTTCTAGCGGATACCAGCTATGCGGTTTATCTTTTCCACTGGCCTTTTTATATTATCTTTTCTCAGTTGATGGGTAATCTGCCCGCCGTTATTTTAACAGTTATCTTTTCCTATTTCTTTGCTATCTTGTCCTTCTATATTATTGAGCCATTGATTGCTGGTAAATCCAATCCTTTCATTAGGAAAATCGGCAAACTGCCTCATATCAAATCCATTAGTGCTTCTAGTATGGGACTCCTTGGAGTGATTGCTTTGGTGATTACTATTGTATCTCCCCAAGTTGGAGCCTTTGAAACAGACTTGATGGTGAATGGTTTTAAACAAGCCCAGACCAATATAGGACAAACAAAGACTCTTGCTGAGCAAGCAGAGGCTAGCCGACTTGGAATTTCTGAGGGAACGAGTCTGATTGGAGATTCGGTAGCCTTGCGTGCTAATACAGCCTTACAAGAGGCCCTTCCTGAAGCAAATATCAACGCTCAGGTTAGTCGGACGACCAAGCAAGCCAATGACATCATGCTCAATAACAGCCAGAACAAGGTACTTTTAAAAACAGTTGTCATTGCAACGGGTGTAAACGGACCAGAGAATTATAAAGATGACTTAGATACGATAGTTAAAAATCTTCCCAAAGGCCATCATCTGATTCTTGTAACTCCTTATGAAGGTGACAAGAGCAAGGAGACTTACAAATCAGTTGAGCAGTATGCGGCTTATGCACGGGAATTAGCTGAAAAGAATCCTTACGTGAGCATCGCCGACTGGAATAAGGTCGCTAAGGAACACCCTGAAATCTGGGCTGGAACAGACCAAGTTCACTTTGGGAATGACAGTAGCAAGCTCGAAGAAGGTGCTAAGCTATACGCAGAAACGATAGCAGCTGCTGTTAAGGCTGCTCAAGAACAGCCTGTGAAATCAAAATAAGATCAAAGAGTTGGAGAAATCCAGCTCTTTTAAAATA
>ERZ773100.154-NODE-154-length-41646-cov-7.320093_pt1 | contig 41646 bp, 28 predicted proteins | sample MGYA00511119_ERZ773100 | MGnify/ENA primary metagenome ERZ773100 (study PRJEB29015, sample SAMEA2738000) | human oral metagenome | biome: human oral; feature: human-associated habitat; material: dental | place: China | collected 2111 ...
TTAATATATTTTCCTCTATTTTATTTTCTATAAAATTAAAATTTTCAATTTCATTTTTCATTTTATCAACTATAGATATTTGATTAAAATTATATATTCTTGAAAGTTTTTTCATTAATTTTTTTAGTTCATCATTAATGTCGATTTTTTCATCAAATTTATTATATAATTTAAATTCATCAACTGTTTTAAATAAATTCATTACTGAGTTTATTGTATCCATATCTTTTATATCTACAATACCTTTTTTTACTATTGGAATATATATTAATCTTTTTATTCTAATCATTCCTAAAAGCTCTAAGCAATGTAAATTTATATAGTTTAAAAAACTAATATCTCTAAAAGAAAATGTAAAATCATAAGTTATGGAATATCTCTTATCCGTTCTTATCAACTTTTCTGCCATTTTTTCAAAATATTTATTTCTTTCTATTTCAGAGAAAGAATTATTTATTACAATAGCTTCAAATTTTTTGTTTAATTTTTTTAACTCTTTATTTAATATTTTTTCAAATTCTTTCTCTGGAATATCTTTTGTTATGTCATTTTCTCTTTCTATATTTAAATTTTCCTCTAATATCCAATTATCAATAAATTTATTCCAAACATTTGAATAAACTCCTATTAAAAATATTTTTTCAAATTTATTATCTTTTATTAAAGTTTTAAATGAGAATCTAGTTGTTAAATCTTGTTTTTCATATTTTACTAATTCATAATTATTAGTATTACCTATGTTTACTATTAAAACTTCAGAATACTTTTCTTTTTTTGTATTTTGATAAAAATTTTCTTCTATAATTTTTTCTAATAATTCATGACTAATTCCCTTTGTACTATACGGATGAACTATATTATTTCTTATATTTCTTAAATTAGAAGAATTAGTGGCTTCATACTTTGCTATCATCCCCAAAGGTTCATTTGATAATTCTAAATGATAATCTAATAATGTATCTTTTTCTAATGTCTTTGATAATAAATTTTTCCATTGTTCTATTTTAGTTTCTATTATCTTTTTTTGAATATAAACTGTATATTCCCATTTTTGACTCTTAAAATTTCTCAAACATTCTACTAATTCATTAGTTAAATTATATTGTGTATAAATATATATGTCTTTTAGAATATTTTTTAAACTATTATCTTTTAAACGACCTAAAAATTTTATTGGACAAGCATATTTTGAAAAAGCACTTATCTCATCAGTATAATCTAATTTATCTAAAAAATCTTTCAGTGATATTGTTTCAAAAATTTTCTTATCTCTGTCTTTTTCTTTTGTATATAGAATTTCTATATTATCTTTTTTATAGTTTTTTCCAACTACTAAATTTAAAAGCTGTACTATAAATATTGGAAGATCTCTCTTTCCACCAGTTATATCTACCCAAATTTTTCCTGAATTTATTATTAATTTTTGTAACTCATAGATATAGTCTATCATTTCTTTTTTTGCTAAGTCTTCTTCAAAATATTTTATTATAATTTTATCTTTTAATTTTTTATCATTTAGAAAAAACTCTTTTATAGTTTCCAAATCTGGAATTTCTTTTAAAAATTCCAGATTTTCTTCACTTGCTTTTTCACCATAATATTTCAAATACATTAACTTATATAAAAAATCCCATGAGCTATTAAAATTACCAAAACATATAATTTTATCAAAATCTATCTTTTGAAAATAAACTTCTAAGAAATATTTATTAGGATACATTTGATTATTAAATATACATGATGTATTTTGTGATTTTTCATTAAGTTTATTCCCCAATGAAAACATTAATATATTACTCATTTTCATCTCCATCATTTGAAATTTCACTTATTTTTATATCTTCTTCATCACTACCATTAATACAAAGTAAAATTGCATACAAAAGATTCTTATCTTCTTCTTTTTTATCTTCTTCTTTTTTATCTTCTTCTTTTTTATCTTCTTCAAACTTTACTCTAGAAATTATTTCTATTTTTAAATCAATTAATTTTTCTATTAATATATATAATTTTTTTACAAAAGTATTATTTAATGAAAGCCTTTTTAAAAGTTCACTGTCATTGTTATAAAATTCTCTATATCTAAAAACTGAGTATATAAGCTCCAAAATATATGTAATACCTATAATTTGCCATCTTTTTTGGCTATCTACTCCTTTTTTTAATTTATTTGCTAATACATCTATACTATTTTCAAAATAATTAATCAATAATTCTTTATCAATATTAAATATAAAATTTCTATTTTTCCAAATAGCTTTAGATAATATCTCAACTTTTTCTTCGAAATTTAAATCACTTTCTTCTATACTATTAAATAATTTTTTACTATATTCATTATTTAAATTACCTAACCCGTAACCTATAAATTTTATAATATTATTTTTTCTTATAGTTTTTATTTTTTCTTTTTCTATAATATCTAAGGCAATGTTATAATAATCTTCTCCTAAATCTTTTGATATTAATGATAATATATAAAATATATATCCTTTGTCTTCTATAACATTATACATTTCTACTAAAAACTTACTTATATCCTTTAGATATTCTTTAAAATCTTTTGGACAAGTAAAATCTTCTATACTTTTTCCATCTGCAAATAAGGTATGTAACAAAAAAATTAAACTTCCATTGTATATAGGATTTATTCCTCCAAGTATTTTATTAACTCCTTTTTTTACCCCCATTATTTCATAATCAACATATTTTTTATCAGAAACTTTGATATTTATTGCTCTATAATGCCCTTTATGATTTTCTATATTAAACTCTATTTGATTCAAATAAGAATTACAATCTTCTGGAATTAAAAATTTATCTTGATAAATAAAAAGAATCTTATAACTTTCTTTTCCTATTATATCTGCATTTGTCTTTATAAAAAGTTCTCCATTTTTATCTGTTTTCCATAAGTTCATAATATTTTCTAATTTATAATCACTTACTCCTTTAGTCTTTTTCTTTACAAAAAAAGATATTGTTTTATTTTCTTTCATTATTTTTAATTCTTCTTCATTAAAAAATAACTTTAACCTAATATGTTCTTCATTTAATGTATTTAAATTTATATTATATTTTTCATATGGAATATATAAATTTTTACTTATATAGTCATCTTTTAATATAAGAGAATTTCCTTTCAATAAATCTAGATTTATATTTTCTGTATTTAATAAACACCAATTAGTAAAACTTAAAAACAAATATTCTTTATTAGAAATTATCTTTTGAATTTCAAGGCTATTCCAATCTTCTCTATCTGGGAAATGTGGATATTTTAAATCCTCATATTCATATTCTTTTCTCTCTTTCCACTCAACTTTAACTCTTGAAAATTCTTTTGATTTAAGTGGGATGAAGTATAATTCATATGGAGCATCTGAACCATATGTATACCATAATTCTAATTTACATTCTATATCTTCTTTTAAAGGATTTCTATGTTTTACTAATGCTTCATATATAATCTCTTCATTCTGATCTTCTCCAACCAATGTAAATTTATGTTCATCTTTCCCCTTTGTTAAAGTAATATATCTTTCTATTGGTATTGACTGTCTTTGATTATACATAGGTAAAATAGCTTCTTTTGCTTTTATTAAATCAAATCTTCCATACATTTTCTTTATACCTAAATAAGGTAAATAATCTTTCCATAAGATTACTTCATTTTTTTTATCTTTATTCAATTCATTTAGAATTTTATGATATCTACTGCAACCTACAACTAGTTCTTCTAACTTTAAATTAATAAAAGTTTTATAATAGCTTTCATTTATTTCTAGATTATTTTTTAATGTTATTATATGAAGATTTTCTTTAGTAATTTCTTGATTATTCTTTAATATCTCATCTACTATTTCACTTATATCTATTTTATTATTTTTAATTGAATCAACCATTTCAGAAGTTATTTCAAAGATTTTATCATTATTTAAAATTAATTTTAATTTTTCAAATCCTTTTATTAAATCTTCTATTTCCCCTAAGCTATATAATTCTTCTAATGCTAAATTGTCAATTTTTAAAATTTCTTCTAACTTTTGAAAAAAAGAATTATCTATTTCTTTTTTATTAGTCCAATGTCTTTCCCAAATAAAATTGGAATAACTCTCTTCTTCTTTTCCTCTTAATAAAGTAAATGTTATTTTTTTATTTACTATATCAAAGATTAAGACATTTTCATTATTTTTATACTCATTTTTAAATATCTCATTATTATCTAAAGCATAAACACTAGCTATACTTCTTGGAAGTATTCTTACTTTTTTATAAGATAATCTTAATTTCTTACTTAATGTACTTACTTGAAATGGGTCTAGTATATCAGGAAAGGTTGTATTTAAAATATTTGATTTTATATTTCTTTCTATAATTTTCATAACTCTTCTTAAATTTTCTTCAATTTTATCATTCTCATTTAAAATTTTTGAAAATAAAGTTTTTGAAAAAGAAAATGTTTCTATGTCCTCATTAAAAAATATTGCTTCTGATTTTTCACAAGAAACAAAGTTATTTTCTGAAAACTGCTGAAATAAAATTTTATTACTAAAATTTAAAGTTTGATCATTCTCATTTACACATATAGGTTTTATATGAAATAAATCTGTTGAAATTATCTTTTCATTTATTAAATCTTCTTCTTTTCTATTATATTTTTCTTTTAACTTTGTATTTTTAATATCGGCTAGCTTCACTAACTTGTTTTCAGGACTTATTGCAACAATAGGTCTACCTTCTTCTATTTTATAATCTTTAATAAGGACATTAAAAGGGAGCTGAGGAAATATGTAGTTATTTCCTTTAGCTTTTAATATTTTTTTTAAATTATCTACAATATCAATTCTTTTATATGCTTCTGATTTATTTGAATACTTTTCTATATCTATATCTAAATCTCTTAATTCATTCCAAGCATTCCAAATTTTTCTGTAATTTTGATCTGATAATAAAGTATTATTAGGTGGAAGATTTGTCCATCTCTTTACCTCTTCAAGTTCATCATTTTTTAAAAAAGTATCAATTATTGTATAAAGTTCTATAAATAATTTTTCTGTTAACTCTTTTGGAAGATTATCCAATCTAAGTTCTAAATAATATTTTATTTGTTTTAAAAACTCTACAAATAATCTATTTTCTCCAGTATCTATTGATAATCTTCTTTTTATTGATAACATATTTCTAGCACTAGCTAATTTTTTTCTTATTGTATCTCCTGGCTTTCTACTAAGCCACATGATTCCTTTGCTATTAATCTCCTTAACTTTAGAAGCTGGAATCATAACATCTTCTCTTATTATTTTTGTTCTCATATTATTCATTATATAAAGAATTGAATTTTTTACTTTTTCTAAAATATGAAGTAATATATCTTTTTTTTCTATTTCTTCATGATAATTTTCTAAAAAATTATCTAAATTATAATCAAAATATTCTGAATAATCTTTTTTAGAAATGTTTTCAAATCTTATTATCCAGTCTTGAAGTTCAAATATATCTTTAGCATTAATTTCTAAACTTTCATCATTATATTTTTCACATAATTCTTTATAAGTCTTTATAAAATTTTCCATTATTCTTCCTTTTTAATTTCATCATCTTCATTAATATTGTTAGATAACTCAAATTCTCCTTCATTTAAATAATATGCACTACCCCAAACAAATTGTCCAAATCCTTGCTCCTTAGCAAAATTAAAGTCTCTTTTTAAATTATCAAAATTTTCATTTGATAGAATTTTTAATATCTCATCTAAAACTTCTTGTCCTTTTCCTCTAGTTTCAATTCCTCTTAATTTAGGCATAACCTTTTGAACTATCTGATCTTCAAAAGCTAAATCCATATTATTTTTTAATTCATTAGATAACTCTTCACCTAAATCTTTTCCTTGTTCTTTTTCAATTTGAAATTGAGAAATTACATAAGGATGATTACATATATAATGTTCTATTGATTGCCATACACGATGTCCTAAAGCTCTTCCTACCTTTTCAAGTTCATCATTTATATCCTCAATAATTTTTTTATATTCCTTCATTCTTTTCTTTTGTGCATCAGATGAAGTATCTTCTTTTCTATTAATTACCCATGTATCCCATATATCCTTAGTTAACATTTTTAATTTTTTATTTTCTATTATTTTATTAATATTTTTCATTTCCTTACGACTTTCTAAAATTTTAGGTCTTGGGAAATTTATTATAATCCCTCTATCTAAAACTTTATCAGATAAAGATTTAGTTGTTTCATCTTGGTTCATAGTTCCAGCCCACAAAATATTTCTAATCAATTTTAATTTTAAAGAATTACAATCTGCTCCTAATTTAACTTCTATATATGGTAAATCTTTTTTTACTTTTCCTCTTCTTTCTTCTAATTTACTTAAGAATTCTGCAAAATAGTGTTCTACATGTGCTAGATTCATTTCATCAAGTAATACTAAACTCATATATTTATTGTATTTTTCTTCATCTATACAATTTGCTAAAAATCTTAATAATGGTTGTGTATCAAATCTATTATCAATAGAGTTAAAATATCCTAACATAGACTCTTGACTATCCCAATTTGGTTGAACAGGAACACTTATGAAGTTTAATCCTCCAAATCTTGCATATAATTTAGGAAGTTCTGATTTCCCTGTTCCACTGACCCCAGCTAAAACAGTTATTATAGACCAATCTGAAATCTTTAAAGCTGTATGAAAAGCATATAATATTCTTTTATTTAATTTAATTCCATATTCTTCAGAAGTTTTTTCTATTTTCTCCAACCAAGATAGTTCATTAATATCAGTTTCTAGGTATTTTTCAGGATAAGCTTCATAATCTAAGCCACTTCCTTTAATTTGTTGTATTCTTTCTGCTTCTGTCAACAAAGTTCCTTCTGGAGTCATAATTCTACTCAATCTTGCACTTAACTTTTCTTTTTCTTCTTTTTCATGTGTATAATCCAATTTTAAAGTATCTATTTCATTTATTAAATTTCTTTTTTCTCTTTTTAAGGTATCAACTTCTATAATCTCAGTATCATAGCTATTTAATTCGTCATTTAAATTTTTATTCTTATTTTTATAATCTTCTAATTCTTTTTTTATTTCATTGTATCCTTCAAGTGCTTCTTTTGTAGGTCTATTTATCAACTCTTCATTCAAATATTTTATTTGCTTCTCTTTATCTTTAATAATTTTATGAATATTTTCTATACTTCCATAATTTTCACTAATATCATTAAATTTTTTTAATTTTTCTATCACATCTTTATATTTTTCTGAAACTTCTTCTAATTTTTGTCTTACTTGATTTAGTTCAATTTCAACTATTTTTCTTTCTCTTTCCTTTTCTTCTGAAATTTTACTTTCTAAAACTTTTTCAAATTGATTAATTCTTTTATTTTCAAGTTCTAATCTTTTTTGTTCATTTTCATTTTGTATTTTTTGGTTGCTTATTTTTTCTATTTCTTTTTTCAACTCTTCTAATATTTTTTCTTCTTTTTCTTTTTCTTTTTCAATTTCTTTTAAGTCTTCTTTTCTTTTTTTATCAATTTCTTTATTCAAATTATCTTCTCTTACTTTTTTTTCATTTTCATAAAACTCATTTAATTCTTCTCTAACTTTATTTTTTTCTTCAAGTTCAAATCTTGTTCTTTCTTTTCTTAAATCCTCTTCTAATGTTTTTTCTTTCTCATTTATTTTTATTTCTCTTTCTTTTAAATCTATTTCTTGATCATTTAATTTATTTGCTTTTTCAGTTAATCTTTCTGACTCTTTATTAATACTTTTTTCTAAAGAATCTACTCTTTTAATTTCTACTTCTAAAAAATTTCTATCTTTCTCTAAACTAGCTTCTAACTCTTTTCTTTGAGTTTGTAAACTTCTTTCCTCATCTTTCAACTTTTCTTCTAATAATTTTATTTGATTGTCTCTTGAGTTCAACTTTTCTTCTCTTTGCTTTAATTCATCTTCTAAATTATTCCATCTCTTAATTTCTTTTTCTAATTCTTTTATTTTATTATCTTTTTCAATAGAATTATCAACTGTACTTTCTACAGATTTTGCTTCAATCTGTCCTATATTTTTTATATCTAAATCATTAACTAATTCCTTTTGCTTATTTTTATTCTTCCCCATAACAATAACCCCCTATTAATTTTAAACTTTTAAATAACCTATCTCTTAATAAATTTATTTCTTCTATATCTTTTAAATTATTCTCTATATTATTTCTATGTCCTCTTAATTCTATTAACTCTTCAATTAATTCTATAAAATTTTCTTTTATTAAATTTTCTAGTAAACTTTCATAATCTCCTTTTAAGCTAGATAAAAATACTATAGATTTTGCTCCTAGAGAACTTTTTTCTCCTTTTAATTCATTTATATATCTTTTAGAATTTGTATATCTTAAAGAATCTGAAAGTTTTTTTCCATAAAAACTCTCTATATTTTGTATAGCTTCTTCAATATTACTATATTTAATCTTCTCATAATCTAGATGTGTAAAAAAATCTTCAATAATTCTTGTCAAAGTAATAATATAATCATTTCCCTTTGGTAACTCATTTTCTTTTTTATTAGGAGATATCATTCTAAAATCATCTTTTAAACTATCTCTCAAATAATAAAGATATAAATCCCCTAGATTTTTCTCTAATTCGATATCAGCATCTAATTTTTTTTGAGATGATACTTCTCTATCTTTTGCTACAATTATTACTTTTTGATTTTCTTTATTGATACTTATTTTGCTATTTAATAAGTTTTCAATAAACTTTTTATATTTTTTAAAAATACTATTAATTAAATCCATTGAATTATTAAATTTATTATTATCAAAAGAATATTGATTATACAAGGTAAGTAAATCTACCTTTGTAGTATGCCCTGATCTATCAGCCATTTTTTTTAAACAATACAAGTCTTTCAATATATTTCTGTTTTCATTAACTATTTTATGAAAAGTATTATCTCTGTCATATTTAGCCTTTATAATGATATATGGTAATAATACTTTTATATCAGGAATATTAAAGACATTATTAATTCTTATTTTTGAAAATGAAAGTAATAATGATTCTTCTCTTGATGAATTTTCTTCATCTATATTCAGACCTATTTCTAAGGCCATTTTTTTTAAAATTTCTAAATTTACATCTGGTTCATTCTCTTTAAATTTATTTAGTTTTTCATTTGATAAAGGATTTTCTTTTAAATAAGTAAATAAAGTAATTTCAACTAATGAAAATATATTTTTTACAACATCTTTTTCTCTAGTAATTCTTTCTTTTATCTCATCTCTATTATTTTCTAAAAATTGTAAATAATTAATTTCTTCATTTATATCTTTTATCAATTCAGACAAAGTATTCTGACTTTCCCTCCCAATTTTTTCTTGGCTATAGGAGATTGTAGAAGAACTCTCTTGTTCTCTAATTTTCTTAAAAATTGTACTATTTTTTATTGTATCTAATAATAATTTTATTTGTGGTACAAAACCATCTGATATAAATGGTTCGTCTATATTTCCATTTTGAAGTCCTATTTGCAAGTGAAGAAAAATTTTATCTGACTTTGTTATTTCAATTTTTGAGCTTCCAAGCCAATTAATTTTTGAATATGTAGTTTTTTCTGCAATACGATTATACTTTTTTATTGCTTTTATAATATCAAAACTTTCAATATTAGAAACATTTTCTTCATTAAAAATAATTTTTTTTCCTTTTACTATTGTTTCATCTGTTTTATTTCCAACTTTTATTTCTAAACTGTCTTTAGTTTCTTTCTCTATTAACTCTGTTTCAAAATTTTCAATATCTGTATAAATAAAAGGTAGAATTTGCTTACTCCTAATATCTACAAATATTTTAAATAATTTCTGTTCTATTTTTCTTTCATCTGTATTATAACTCTCTAAAAGATTCCTACCAGATGATGTCACCTTCATTTCTTCATCAATTAAACCTTTTATCTCTAAACTTTCTACTAAATATTTTATAAAGGCTTTCTCTAAACATAATTTTTCGGAAATTTTTTCAATTGAAAGTTCCTTTATACTCAATAGTTTTAATATAGTTTCCTCAAATATATTAGATTTCTCATTGTTATCTTGATAAACAGAAACTAAAATATTATATGATTCTACCTCATAAAATACATCTTTAGGTTTCCCTAACAACTCTATATCTTCAAATAAAGAATTTATATTTTTACTTCCAAATAAACTTAAAACTTTACTTTGAGCCATCTATTACTTCCCCTTCTTTCAAGCATAACTCATATAAATTCACCATTGCAGGAACATTTTTTCTTGCAAGTTCTTTCCATTCATTTGAATGAAAAATATCACTGTCACCAACAACTACAAGCAATCTTTTCTGTCTACTTAATGCAACACACAACCTATTTTCTGAAGCTAAGAAGCCATAAGGAAATGATGAATTTAATGACTCTTTTGTATTTGTTCTAACAACAGATAAAAACATAACATCAAATTCCATACCTTGAAATGCATCAACACTTCCAACCTTAACTTTATTACTTAAGCCTTCTTTTTTTAATTTTTCTGTTATTTCATCAACTTGTGCTTTATAGAAACTTATTACACCATAAGTTAATTTTTCATCTTTTCCAGAAGTTATCATTTCTTTTAATTTATTAACTATTATATTTGCTTCACTTTCTCTTTTTCTACTTGTTCCTTTTTTTATTTCTTTATCAACTGTATTTTTTACATCTATCCAAACAAGTGGTGTCTTATAAAAATCTTGTTTAAATATTTCATCTTTTAAAGGAGAATGAAAGCCTTCATTATACACCTCATAGAAATTCTGATTTATAAAATTTCCTAATAACTTATGCATCCTATATTGTCTATCTAAAGTTATTGTTCTTTTTATATTATCTTTTTTTTCTAATTCATCTGCTTTTTCTTTTAAATACTCAAACATAGATTGTCTAATACCTTTTTCCCTTAAATTTTCATCTATTTCACCATCATTTTGTAATTCATCAAAAATATCTTCATTATATACATGAGGTAACTGTCTATGATCACCTACTAATATTATTTTTTTAGTGGCTTGAGATAATGGTATCATTAAATCTAATGGATTTACTCTTGCTGCTTCATCTACAATAACAACATCATAAATAGGATCTTCCCATACCTCTCCCTTAGCTTTTCTTATTTCAACTCCTTCACTTTGTTGAGTTGTTGCTGAATAAACAAAACAATAATTTTCTAAAATCTTTTTAATAAAAAAAGAATTATTTGAAATCTCATTATAAAAATTAAATATAATTTTCTCTTCTTCATCTTTAGAAGCACATAACTCTTGTTCGGCTATTTTATAAATTTCTTTAATTTCATTATTTATTCTTTCTTTTTTATAAATTGGTTTTGGAATAAGTATGTTTAGTAAGTTATTTTTTAATGTAAACATACTTTTTAAAAAATTTTCATCAACTTCATTATCCTTAATTAAATACCCCTTTTCTAAAAGTTTTAAGGTATTTTCAAACTTCTTATTATTTTTAACTAATTCTTTTAAACTAATATAAATATTGTAGCATATCTCTGCTCCACCATCTAAAAATCCTTCTTTTGTAGTTCTAAACTTTCTTACATTATTTAAAAGAATACTATCTTCTTTAAAAGAGCTCTCACTTAAATAAGTATCAATTCGTTCAATCAATTCAGAGTTTACACTTATTCTTTTTATGGCTAATAATAATTTTTCTTCTGTGTATTCACTTGGTAATATTAAATATTCTTTGTATAGATTTAATATTTCTTCCTTTTTTAAATTTTTTTCTAAACTTAAAACATTTTGTTTCAACTTATCTTTAACTTCCTCACACCAATTTTCTATTTCTTTTTCAGTAAAAAAATCATCTTCATCTTTTCTACCGAATTTTAAAGTAGGTAAAGAATTTATTCTTAATCTACTTATAACATTCTTTACTGCATCATGTTGAAAACTTGTAATTAAAATTTTTCCTTTATTATCTTCTTTCTTATCCACTCTTTCATTTAATCTCTCAATTATTGCAGTAATAACTGTTGTTTTTCCTGTTCCTGGTGGTCCTTGTATAACAGCAATATCTGGTGTATTTAATGCTATTTCTATTGCTTCTTTTTGTTTCTGAGTTGGTTCATTTTTAAATATTTTTTCTTTTACAAAAGGGGTTAAAGGATCAATTTTATCTATTTTATTCTCCATTAACTTTTCAATATTTTCTAAACTACCATTTAATATCAGTCCTATTGTCGGCATTGCCGCTTTTCCTTCTTTTATTTTATCTCTTGCTTTTTCACGTCTTTCTATTTGCAATTGGTCACCCAATATGGATAAAATTAGATGTTTTTTTTCAATATTCTTTATATTAAAATTCTCCACTATTATACTATTTTCTTCTTTATTAATTTTATATATTTTTATTCTATTGTTATCTTTTTTCTTTTTTTTATTTTGCTCATTTTCTACTATAAATTGAGGAATATCCATAGTTTCAGAAAAAAGATTATCATCTAATATTTCTTCATCTTCCATATCACTTTCTTCATCTTCCATTTTTCTTATTTTACATTCATTTCTATAATCATTCCAGTTCATTTTTTCGTTTTCTTCATTTGAAAAATAAGAAGGTAATTTTTTTTGTAATTCAAGACAATCTCCAACTTTTAACTTTTCAATTTGTTCTCTATTTTCTAAATATAGAACTCTATATCCTCCTTCTAAGTTAGAAGTTGATTTTATTTTTATTTCTCCTATTTGCCTTGCCTTATTTATTAAGAAATCTCCTTCGATAGAGGCATATTTCTCCCACAAATTTAAGTATCCTCTATCTTCTTTTATTCTTTTAGCAATACTATTACTTACATGCTCTTTTTTATCTAAAATTTTGATACTTCTTCCTATATTTAATTTTAAAAGTGAAGCAACAAAAAAGTTTTTGTCTTTTTTGCTATACTTACCTATTTTTTTGATTTCAAAAAAGTTTAATTTTTCATCCTTAAAAACTGTATCTTCCTCTTCCAACTGAAATTCTAAATAATAATCTCTACCAAATAACTTTATAGTATCTTCTGTTATAGAGTAAATATAGTATCTATTATTACCATTTGATATATAAAAATTTTTTTCATATTCTCCACTAAGCTCTTTACTATATTCTTTTTTCATTTCTTCATTTATATAAAGTGAAAAATTCTGATTTAGTCTATCATCAGGATAGAAAAAATAAATTGTGATAAAAATTTTTAATTCATCTTTAGTTGGAAAAGTACTATCTATATATGCAATATTTTTATATTTTCTTAAAAAATAATCATCTAACCTATTTTTATGATTTTTATCAACTATTTTAAAACTAACAGATAACTCATTATGTATATAAAGGTACTCATCTTTCTTATCAGAGATTTCTATTACTCCATCTTTTTCAAATTTCCCTTTTATTTCTTCATACTTTCCTATTTTAGGTTTTATAACTTCACATTCTATTTTTCTTATACTTTCTTTTAAAAAATTAATATCTTTAACTTTCATATTATTTCAACCTCAATTAAAATATTTTTTACAAATGGGCTATTTTTTTTATCACAAAACAATTGAATATTTTTCTTTTTTTCTATTTTTACTTTCTCATATAACTTTTTTTCATTTTTGTCATCTGCTAATTTAAATTCAAATTCTTCATTAAAATAGCAAATTACTATAGTATCCTCAACTAATTTTATCTTAAATAATTCTTCTTCTAATCTATCAATAAGAAAATCTTCAGCTATTCTAACAGGTATAGAAATTTCATCTTTCTCAATATTTATTTCTTTTATAAAATCCCAAATTTTAATTTTTTTACCATTAGGATATAATTTAAATGTATTTACTTTCAATATTTTATTATATGTACAATCACACCAAGAGCATTTGTTCCCTTCGTTTCTTATCACATATTCCATTGCACAATTTTTACATTTTATAGTTCTATCCAACTCTTTTGCTATTTCATATGTAAGCTCAAAAGAAGCTGGTCTTGTTTCTATTTCTTCCTTACCTTCTTTAGAAAAAGTTCTATCAAATAAATTATCTAATTCACTATTTTCTCCAACTAAAAAACTGTATGTACCATTATCTTTTTTATTTGAAGAATTTACTTTATCTCTAATCCAAGGAAGTATTCCATTCATAGCTTTTTGTTCCAAATCTTCTATCTGTTCAAAATCTGCTTCATCTATTTTTTTCCCTTTAAAAGGGTGTATTCCTATAAGATCCCAAAAGAAAGAAAGGATCAATGAATAGTCATCTGAATAATAAGTACATCCTCCTCCACTCGTTACTTCAGGTGCAGCAAACCATGGTGTGGTATAACCTTGTTTTTTAGTATATTCTTGAAAGTTTAAATTATCTGCATCTATAAAATAAACATTATTATATTCTTTATTTTCTGAAATAAATACATTATTGCTTGAAAAATCACAGTATACTAATCCATTTGTATGTAATCTTGCCATTGTTATTCCGCTCTTTAGATATGCTAAAAGTCTTCTTCTTTTTCCACCTGTTTTTTGATAACTATAAAAGTCATTAAATAAAACTTTATTTTCTTCTGTATCAAAATTTTTTAACCAAGAATTTATCACCTCGTCCTTTTCAGGTAATAAATTTTTTTTAAAAGTATCTTCAAAAGACATCATTTTTTCAAGAAATAACATTACATAACCTGTTTTTTCTTTTAAAATAGTAATTGGTAATGTTACATTTATATTTTTAGGAATAGATAATCTTAATAAAGCTTCAAACAATTCATTATTATCATCTTTTCTATTTATTTTTAGTGCTATTGAAGGATCTTTTGTGGAATATGTATCTCCCTGCCCACCTCCACCTATGTGTTTTACTATTATATGTTCATTACCGTTTAAATCTGTTATTTTTACTCCACTAGCTAAAAGATTTCCACTCTTTTTATCCATTTTCTTCTTCCTTATCATCAAGTAAATATACTAAAGTTTTATCATCTGAACTTGGCCATTCTTTTATCCATTTTTTAGTTTCTTTATCTAATTTATTTTTTGTATTATTTTTACATTCTTCTAATAATTCCTTAGAAAATCTCAAGATAACATTATTTTCATTAGGTGATATCTCTATTCCATCTGTACAAGCTATTAATCCTCTAAATTTCTCATTTTTTATCTCCAAACATTCAACATCATCAATATTAAAATTTTTAGAAAAAGCCATAGTTATATTTGAAAATGAATCTTTTTTATTATCACTTAACAAATATGAATTTTTATCAGTAAATATACTTATAAAGCCATCACCTATTCTCGAAACTATAATCTTTTCTTTCAATATGATTGCAAATAAAAATGTTGCTGAACATTCTTCAAGTGGATATTTTTTTAAATTTTTAATTTTTTTTATCCAATTTTGAAATATTAATTCTATTAGTTTTTCTTTAGATATCTTTTCAAAATCATCTACTTTATAGACAATATCCAAAAGTGATTTACATAATAATTTTGAACCTACATGAGAATATTTTTTACTTCCTAACCCATCTGAAATTCCTGCTACATATATTCCTCTAACTTTTTTTATTATAAATGAATCTTGATTTCTCTTGTGATATACCCCTTTTTCTGAATAAGCACCATATTTCATTAACTAATCTCCATTTTTAGCCAATTTGCCAAATTTAATATATCATATGCTTCAAAATAATTATTTTTTCCAAAAGTGTATTCTAATATTTTTTTATCTACATCAGAACCTATACCTACAAAATATATATTTACTTTTTTTTCTAATTTCTTAAAAATATCTGTTTCAAAACTACCATCACTCATAATAACTAAATGAGAATTTTCTTCTAAATTATTTAAAAATTTTTCTGTTGTCTCATTATTAATTTTTCCTTGCATTTTTAATTCAGATACTTTAGAAATTTCTTTAATTTCATCTCCCCAAGAATAAGCCAATAATCTATCTCCAATAATTGTTTTAAATGGTCTATAAATATACATCAGTATACTAGACTTTTCATTTTCTATCATACTTCCTGAGGTATCTATTAATAAAAATACTTTTTCATTATTCTTCATCTTCAACCTCTTCTTCTATTTCCTTTTCAGCATAATTTTTAAATATTACCTTTGCTTCTCTATTCACTATATATAATAAATCTTTTGTATTTATTTTTGTTTCAGTTAATTTTCTTCTTTCTTCATCATTAACATTATATGCAATAATATTCCTTGAAATATCTATAACATAATTGTCAGTTGCTTCTTTAGATTTAGAGTAAAATGATATCATAATATTACCTTCATAACTCATACTATCTAAAATTTCCTTTAGTTCCTTATCTTTCCCTTTAAGACTATACCCCTTTAAAAAAGCTAGATTTACTTCATCTATAATTATTACTTTCTTACTCTCTTTTGATTTTAATAAATCTAAAACTTCATCTATATTAGAATTATTAATACTTTCAGAGTCTATACTATTAAAAATCTTTAATAATGAATTTCTACTCTCTAAATTTGCATTTATTCTATTTTTTCCAACATATATAAATTTATAATCTTGATTATTTTCTATAGATAATAGAACAGCATTCATTAAATTTCTTTTTATTTTTTTATCAATACCAATTATTAAAAGATTATTATCTTTTTCTTGTCCAAATTTTACTTCAAAGTCTTTAGATTTATAATCTAAGATTTTCCCTAATTTAAGTGTTAATTCTCCTTCATTAAAAAAGAAGTTTTCATCTGGAAAATTTGGATTTTTACTACCATCAAAAACCTTATTTTTTATTTTCAAGCCCTTAGCTTCCGCAAATCTTTTTATATTAGCTATTTTTTCTTCCACTTTATTTTCATGCCAAGGAACTATAAATTTTTGGTTATATTCCTTGTAACCACTATTTACATTTAAAATTGCATAAGGTTTATCAATTTTTGCTGCTTCTTCGTTGTTATCAGCTGCACCAAATAAAGATTTTGAATCTTCAGCTGAAGATTTTAAAATTATTCTTCCCCCTATCTGAGGGGCTATATTTCCAAAACCATCTAAACCTTTTAAAGATTGTGTTGATAAAATCATGTGAATCCCACATGATCTTCCTTGTTTTGCTATGATTAGCATTTCCTCTGAAACTTCATCTCTTAAATCACTTTGAAATAAAATTTGAAATTCATCCATAATAAGAAAGATTCTAGGCATATCTTCTTTAGTTTTTTCTCTATATGAATTAATATCCTTGCATCCATTTAATTTGAATTTTTTATTTCTATTTTTTATCAAAAAACTCATATGTTTTAAGACACTAAGACCATAACTAATATCTGCATCAGTTGCAACCAAGGCTACATGAGGTAAAATAACTGGATTTGCATAAACATTGAACTCTACTGCCTCTTTAAAATCTAGCATATATAGTTTTAATTCATTAGGACTATATCTATTACAAGCACTTAATATAAAACTATGTAAAAAAGTTGATTTTCCAGATCCTGTTCCTCCTCCTATTAGATAATGTACTGGATTATCTCCTACCTTAATTTCTATAACTTCATTTGTTTTTGAATCAAATCCAATTGGAATTTGACACTCTAATTGTGACTTTCTATTAAATCTATTATTTTCATCTAAAAATATTGATAAATTATCTAATCTATTTTTCTTTTCTTCTAATTCCTTAAGAAAAATATCTATTTTCTCTTGTATTTTTTGTCTATCTGGAGTCTTTTCACTTATATTTTTTATAACAAAATTTTGTGTCTCAATTTTATCTGTTTTAGAATTTAAAAGATCATCAAGCGGATAACTATCCTCTATACATTTTTTTAATTCTAGAGCTTTACCTTGTCTTCTTGTATCTTCTCCTTCTAAGATAGTTTCATTGAAGGAAGAAATAATAAGTATTCCACAATCTTCACTATTTCTTAATAATTTTCTATAAGCATTAAACTCTTCTTCTCCCATTTCATCTGGAACATTCATAAAAGTAAAAATTTTATATGGCAATATTTTATTATATTCACCTTTAGAATATAAAAATCTATTATATTCCTCCCAATTTTTTTGTTCAGAGTTAAATTTATTATGTCTTAACTCTGAAGTATAGGCTAATAATTTATCTAAAGTAATCTTCAATTCTTTTTTCTCTATTATAATTTTTTTATTAGGAAAAATTTTTTCATTAGGAAAAAGGCTGTTGAAAGATTCAACAGCTTTTCCTAATCCATAAGGATCAAATACATAAAACTCTAATTTCCCAATTGGTAAAGCATAAAGTAGTCTTAAATAAACTTGGTGTAATAATTCTATCTGTTCATCACCAGTGATAAACATATTTTTTTTAAAAGGAAATTCTAATAATTTAGGAACATAAATATCATTCATTAGTTTTTGTTTAATTACAGAATCAAAGTATTGTATTTTTCTTTTACCAAAAGCAATTTTTCTAGGTATATTGAAACCAATATTTAGATTATTCTCATTTAACTCACCTAAAGCAGCTTGTTTTTTTCTTACTCTTTTACAAATATTATCTAAAATACTTAATAACTCATCCATTTTTTCTTTAAAATTTTTTTCTGAATTTTCTTTTTCTTCTTTGTATAAGTCATATTCTGAAGATAATATATTTCCATTTGATTTTATATATTTTTTTTCAATAAAATTAATCATTTTATTTTTTTTACTAATTAAATCATCCATTGCTAAAATAATATCTTCAATTCTTTCTAAACCTTTTACTCTCATATAATTGTCCTCAATTCCATAGTTAATGAATTTATTTCTGCTTCCTTTACTTTAAAATTTTGATATGTTTCTTGTAATTTTAGCAAATCTTGATATATTGGATAAAACATATCTAAATCAATAGAATTTCCAAAATTATCCTTTACATTTTCATTAAATTTGTCTCTTTCATTAGATAAATATCCTATTACTCTATTAAACACTTTTACCCTCTCCAAAAACAAAGTCTATACAAACTTTATCTAGCTCTTCCTTATAAGGTAACATTCCAAATAAAGGTGATCCTGAATTCTTCATTGTATTCCTTAACTCTTCTTCTTTTTTAGCACTCAAATCTTTTATATCCTTACTGCAAATAGTGCAAGATAATTTACTACCTAAATGACCTAAAGATTGAAATTGCATATGTTCTTTCTGAGCATATAAATAACTACTTTTTCCAGTTTTTACTTCTATTGCTAAGTCCGAACCTTCTCTTGCTCCCATACCTTCACCTTTTCCTAATATTATAGGAACTTTTAAGTCTTTTAATATTAGATCAGTTTTTGTATATTTTCCATCTTCCATTACGGTTCTTTCTTGTGTTAGAACATTTTTCCCATATGGTGCAAAGGCTCTTATAACTATTTCTTCTCCTAAATTCCCAGCTAGATTCTTTTTTAATTTAGGAATTATTTCTTCTTTACTTAAAGTTTCTAGTTCCTTCCTGTAGCTATTAATGAGATTAAAGAATTTTTCATCTTTTGCATATTTGTCATATAATATTGCGGTCATTTCTACAGAACTTAGATTAAGCCTTTTAAATATTTCATCTGGTCTTACTGGTGTTTTTTCCTTATAGTTATAATTAATATACTCTGCAACTTTATTTAAAGAAACTGAATTTAATGTACTTAGATAATTTTTTAAATCTTCATAAGCTCTATTTATTCTGAAAAGTCCATTATCCTTATTTTGATTTATATTATTTAGAGTACTATTGAATATTGAATTTGTTTCTTCTAAATTTTGTGTTGCTATCTCTACACATCTTTGTGCTAATTCATATCTTTTTTCTAATCTTTCTCTTCTAGCTTTTGCTTTTTCATATGCTTGCTCTGCTTGATACAATTCATATGCTGTTTCTGGTAAACCTGCTGTTAAGCTAATTACTTCAGCTAATCTCATAGCTTCTTCCATCCTAGCTTCTTCTAACAGAAATCTACTATTTCTTTCTTCAGATTGTGTTTCATCTAAAATTCTTTGACATTGAGAAAGTAGTTCCTTTGAAATACTATCAGTTTCATCAACTAGTTGATTTACCTCATTAATTGTACTCTCAAAAATATCTAACGAAAAAACTTTTGAACCTGACATAATTATCTCCCTAAGTATGTTTCTAAATCTTCAGCCATTTTTAATAAATGTGGTATTTGTTCTGAAGCATCTTCTTCAAATCTTTTTAAAACTGCTAATAATTCTTTAAGAACTTCTTCAAATTTATTTTTTTGTTGATCTTGCCAAGTATCTCCTAAAGAAGAAAAAGCTGAAGTTAAAACTCCTGTTTCTTCCTCTATATTTTCTAAATATTTCTGTAGAGTATTAGCAAAATTTCTTAACTCTTCTGGATTTGCTATAGCCATTGACATATTAATTTCCCCCTTATAAACTTTTAAAATTCATCATCGTCATCATCTTTATTAGCACTACTATTATCAAAAGCAAGTCCATTTGTTGAAATATTATTATTAACTGATGAAGGTGCTTTAACTGATACAGACATACTTATTTGTTTAAATTTATCAACTATATCACTTACATTTTCTGCTATAAAGAAATTTTCATTATCTTCAGCAAATGACTTTAACATTTGATTATCTGCATCATTTCCAATCGCAACTGCAAATCTTTGACATTTTGAAGATCTTCCATTATTTTTAAAATTATCTAAAGGACCTCTCCACTCATCAGTTGGAGCCCCATCTGACACTAAAACTACTGCTGGCCTATATATATTAGAAGGTGTTGTTTCTTTGTCTTCTATCATATCTTTTGCCATTCTCAATGCTGTTCCTAAAGGTGTCATTCCATTAGCTAGGAAGGGATTTAGTCCTCTTGACTTAAAGTCAACAACTGAAGTGTATGGAGTATGTAATTCTACACTTTCTCCAAAAGTTATAATAGCTATATCTATTATTTTTTCTTTTGAAGCTGCATCTGAGAAAACTTTAATCATTTCATTTGTTGCATCATATAGATTCTCAATTTTTTCTCCTGTCATACTTCCACTCACATCAAGTAATAATACTACTGGTAAATGTTTTGCTGTTGCTGGTTTGTAATTATTTGGATTAAAAGCCATAATAATTCCTCCTTAAATAAATTTTAATGTAATTTTTATAAATTATATATCTTTTTTTGGAATTTATCAAGTTATTTAAACTTATTAAAAAAATAAACTATACTTATATTTTATACATCTCATAAGTTCTTTTAAAATTTTCCTTAAAACTTTCCCTCAAACTTTCTGGCTCAATTATCTCAATATCATCATAAAACTGTGCAAAATATACCTTTGCTAGTTTCTCACTACATTCAAATGTATATATATCTCCCTCCTCTTTTACTAGTTTTGGTCTATTCTGATTTACTCTCTCATACAAAGCTTTTCCTTCTTCTGTCATTCTTATTTTTATAAAATTTCCATATGACAAAAATGGATCAAAATTTTTCTTGATCGCTTCTATATAGTCTTTATCTTTAATATGAATTTCTTTTTGTAGGTTCCATATATTTTCGATATCAGAAATTCTATAATTTCTAAAATCTTCATTTTTTTCACAATAACAAAATAGGTAGGCTCTATTCTCTTTTGATGAAACCTCTATAAAGTATGGATTGATTATTCTTGCTGTTGAGTGGTATTTTATTCCTACTTTTTTATTATTTTTGATTGCTTCACGAATTTGCTTAAATGTATTGTTAAATATGATTTCTTCTCTTTTAAATCTTAAATTATTAATATAGGTGAAAAATATATCTCTCATAAGTTCAGCTTCTGTACTAGCCTTCTTTTCTCTTAGAACATCAAAAAATATGTCCTCATTTTCTTTTGAAAGATTAAATTGGACCTTCTTTCCACTTGATTCTTCTAATTCAATTTTACTTAAATTTTTATCTATAAAGTACTTAAATAGAGTATTTCCTATTTTACCTAACGGTATTTTAAAATACTCAGCATCCCCTTTTAAGATTTCAAACATAAAGTCTGAAACCGTAACCCTAACTTTTTTCATATTAAATACTCCCCAATATTTAATTGATTTCACTATATGATAACATTTTCTATACTTTTTTCAAGTACTTTTTTATTATTTTAATCAATTTTAGTATATTTTTTCAAAAATTGTTTTTTTAGTTATATTTTTATATATTATTCTTTTTATAAAATAAAAAGTTGTTGTATTTTATAAATATTTATTAATTTTTACAACAACTTTTCTTTAAACCTAAAATATATCTTCTTCAAGGGTTTCATCCTCTGACATCATTATTCCATCTTGTAAATCTTTTTCTATGTTTTTTCCTTTTAATAATGCTATTTCATCATATAATTCTTCATTTTCTTCTTCTAAATCTTTTTTATCTTTCCAAAGACTATATGCAACACCTGCTAAAATACTTCCACCTAAAATTGTTAAAGTTTTTGATAATTTTCCCATTTTTATTCCCCCTTAATATTTTGATAAGACAAGAATACTCCATTTTTACATTTCTTTCAAGGAACGATTTTTTATTACAATTTGTTCCCACAAAAAAAATTTACCTATTGATATTAATAGGTAAATTAATTTTTACTTTTATTTTTTTGTTCCCTTATATTTTTATTTCACTGCTCTAGTCATAATATATGTAGAAATATTCATCTCATGAAGTCTTCCTGCTCCATTGGTATCATCTTCAATATTTGTCAAGCTAAATCCTGCCTTTAGTTGTCCTCCAATTTGTTCACTTAGAGTATGTGAAAATTGGTAACCAGAGTCTAATTTTTTTAAAAACTCTTTATGTTTTTCACTTTTTAAAGGATTAAAAGGCATAGAAAAAACTATTTTTTCTTCATTTTCATCTACTAAATAATTTATTTCTGTTCCTAAACCACAAAGCAAAATTCCACCCTTTTTTAAAATTCTATAACATTCTTTAAAAACAGGCTCTACACTTTCGATATAACAATTACTTACTGGATGAAAAATTATATCAAAACTTTCATCTTTAAAAGGTAAAGATTTTGTCATATCTGCTTTTACAATATTTACTTTATAATTTTCTCTTTCTGCAACCATTCTTTCATTTTCTAATTGCATATCTGAGTAATCAAGCACAGTACATTCTGCACCTAAGGCAGTGAATACAGGAATTTGTTGTCCTCCACCAGAGGCAAGTCCTAACAATTTTTTAGCTTTTAAATCTCCAAACCATTCATGAGGTACAAATTTTACTGGTGTAAGTTTTACATCCCATTCTCCATTTAAAGCCTTGATATATTCTTCATGACTTATAGCTTTTCCCCACTCCCAATCTTCTTCTTTAATCCATCTGTTTATTGTTTCTGCATTAATATCTTGGTAACTCATTTTATTTCTCCTCCTCCTACAACAAAACCATCATAGAAAAATACTATATGTTGTCCTTTGGCATTGTGTGCATTCTCTTCATTATATTTAAAATAAATTTTATCCTTATCTTTAATTAATTTTCCATAGAATCCCGTGCTTGAAAATCTAGGTCTTGCTAATAATTCTAAATTCTCTAACTTCTCATATTCAACAGCAAATTTATGGTTTGTTAATTCCACTTTATCAGTAAAAAGTTCTGAAAATTCTCCTATAACTATCTCATTAGTTTGAGAATTTATTTCTGTTATAAAAATTGGTTTAGATAAATTTATTCCTAAACCTCTCCTTTGTCCTATTGTATATAGTTGATAGCCCTCATGTTGTCCTAAAATATTTCCATCTTTATCAATATAGTTTCCTTTTGTTATTTCATCTTTTAAATTCTCTTTTAAAAATTTTTTATAACCTTCTTTTGCAAAACATACACCTTGACTATCTTTTTTATTATAAACTTCTAAGCCAATTTTTAAGGCTATCTCTCTAATTTTTTGTTTTGAATAAGGTTTTAAAGGAAAAATTAATCTTTCCAGTTTAGTAGGAGAAAGTCTATATAGCATATAAGATTGGTCTTTTATTATGGAATGAACTGATTTTAACAAATATTTAGAAAAAAACTCTGAATACTCAACGGAAGTATAGTGTCCTGTTGCCACATATTCTGCCTTATATTTATCTGCTATATCAAATAGAATTTTAAACTTTATCTCATCATCACAAATAACACAGGGAGATGGTGTTTTTCCTGACTTATACCCATCTAAAAAATATTTTATAACTATATTTTCAAAATCTTTTCTAATATTTACAACTTCATGAATTATGCCTAATTTACCACAAACTTTTTTAGCATCTTCGATATCTTTTGAATTTTCTTCTAAATGTTGATTTAATGTTACTCCAATTACCTCATAACCTTGCTCTTTTAAAAGATACGCTGAAACAGATGAATCAACTCCACCACTTATACCTATTACAACTTTTTTCATTAATAATAATCCTTTTCTATTTTTATTTCTCCAACACTAAATAATTTTATTTCTCCATTCATCTCTATCTCAATTCTTCCATCTTCAACTATATTTTGGGCTATTCCTTCAAAAATATTATCTCCAATATATACTCTTATTTTTTTATCTTTTAAAAAATTATAGCTATTAATTTCTTCTATAATCTCTTGCCATTTTCCTTCTGAAAATCTTTTATAATATATTGAAAATTCCTCTACAACTTTCAAAATTAACTTATCAATATCATAATCACTTTCCATTGAGATAGCTATATTTTTAATATCTTCAGGTATCTTATTAGCCACATTTATTCCTATACCAACTACAAAATCATCTTTTACTCTTTCTATTAAAATTCCACATAACTTTTTAGAGTTTAAAAAGACATCATTAGTCCATTTAAAAGAATAAGCTCCATCTTTTATCTTTTTTAAAGCAGTTAAAGTTGAAATTCCTGCTAATAAAGGTAGCTTTGTACTCTCAACTATTGATAAAGTTTTTTCAGGCTTTAACAAGAAGCTAAAAAGTGCCATTCCTTCTGGTGATAGCCAAACATTACCTCTTCTACCTCTACCAGAAGTTTGGATTTTTGCTGATACTATATCATAATTTTCAAAAGAAGATATATTTTTTTTCATATAGTCATTGGTTGAATCTATCTCATCAAATTTTAAAAATTTCATATAAATTCTCCTAATTTCTTAAATTTCTTTATATTTTTATTTACATCTCATCAGTATTATAATTAGTTACCAAAACTTCAACTGAAATACTGTTTTTTGCTTTTCTTTGATAATTACTATTTGAATAATCTTTTTTTAAATAATTACAATAAAAATTATTTTCTAAAATCCAATCTTTCAAAATTTTATTTTCTTTATTCTTACTTTCTAAAACATTTGACAAAGCAAATTTTAAACCTTTTTTATTTAACTCTTTTAAAAAATTCAGTAAATCCTTCTCTTCTTTGTCTGTCCACATACCATTTTCATTATATCCAGCAGTAGTAATTAAATAAGGTGGATCACAATAAATAAAAGTATTTTTAGAAATTTTATTTATATCAATCTCTCTAAAATCTTTTGAACAAAATTCAATCTCTTTTTCTTTTAATTTTTTTGAAAATAAGATTAACTTATTCCTCATTTTTGAATTAAAATCTCTTTTTCCAACCGGTAAATTAAATTCTCCTTTACTATTGAAACGAACTTGATTGTTAAAAGAAAAAACAATTAAAACATACAAAAGAATGTAATCTTCTATCCCTTCATTCAATTTCTTATTATAATCTTTTCTCAATTTTAAAAAGGCTTCTTTATTGTAATTTGCTAATCCTTCACTACTATTGCAAGAATAATACTTATAGCCATAAAGCATTGTATTTGATAAGCCATATTCAACTATAATATCATCTATTTTTTTCAACAATTCTTCTATATCTATATTTTTGATATACTCTATTAAAGAAATTATCTTAGCATTTACATCATTAAAAATTATTTTTGGAGACTTTGAGTTAATTCCAACATTTGCTCCACCTGCAAAAATATCTAAAAAAATCTCTTCTTCCTTAAATAATTTTTGAAGCTGTTCTAATAATTTATATTTTCCACCAGTATAATTAAATGGAGAAGATACTAATTTACTTTTTTTATCTTCAACATCTAAAAATAATTTTAAATTTTTCATAATACTATCCCTATTCAAATATTTTTTATAATGAATATTATACCATTTATTTTACAAATAAGAAGCACTCTTATTTTGAGTGCTTAAAAATTTTATAAATATCTTAAATACATATATACAGTTGCAGCTACTAGATTTAAAATTGCTATCTTACTTCCAAATTTAAAGAATTTCATAAAATCAATTTTACATCCTGCTTTTGCAGAAGCCGATACTGCCACTACATTTGTTGCTGAACCTATCATTGTGATACTTCCTCCTAAACAAGAACCATAAGATAAAGCCCACCAAAATACTTTTGTATCTGCTATATTTTGGAAATCTGGAATAACTGTTTTAATAATTTTTGCAAAAGTTGCAGCATTAGCTACATTCCCAAATATAGAAGTAAATATTGAAGATAACCACATTATTGAGATTGAAGCTACTTTAAAATTACCTGTTGATATTTCAATTATTTTATCCCCAATAAATTTAATTACTCCTAAATTTTCAATACCTTTAATCATAACAAAAAGTCCAATAAAGAAAAATAGAGTATCCCATTCCACTCCACCAAAAATTTTTTTAGGTTCTCTTTCTGTCAAAAATGCTAAAAATATTCCACCACTTAAAGAAATTACTGATAGTCCTTTATTAACAAAATTATTTAGTACAAAACCTATTATTACAGCTGTAAGAATTATCATGGATTGTTTAAGTAACTTTTTATCTTTTAATATTCTATCAGATTCCAATTCCATAATTTGGGCTCTTAATCTATTTGGAACTTTCATCTTCCTTATATTGGTCAAATATACAACTGTCAATAGTATTGTAAGTGCTATAATAGTCATAGGAGCAGTATTGAATAAAAATTCATTAAAAGTTAATTTTCCTTCACTTCCTATGATAAGTTGAGTAGGGTCACCTATTAATGTTGCCATTCCTCCTATATCTGACGATAAAACTTCTGTCATAACAAAGGGAAAAGGATCTAGTTTTAATTGTTTAGCCAATAATATTGATACTGGTGCCATTAATAATATAGTTGTAACATTATCCAAAAATGCTGAACAACCTGCTGTTACAAGTGAAAGTAATATTAAGAGTTTTAAAGGATCTCCTCTTACTATTTTTACAACTTTAATTGCAAACCACTGAAATACTCCTGTTTCAGATATTAAAGACACTATTATCATCATTCCAATTAGTAAAAGTAATATTTCTAACCTACTATGTATCGTTTCTAAAATTTCTTCTTCGTTCACTATTCCTAAAAAAGCCATTGTCAATGCTCCAAGCATAGTTGCATAAGCAGAAGGAACTTTTTCAGTTATTATACAGTAAAAAACTACAACAAAAATAAGTATTCCTAAAATTAACAACATCTTCTCTCACTATACCTCTCTATCCTTATTTTATAATGTAAATAAAAAATATGTGAGTTACTTTCTTAATAAATTTTATAATGTTAGTAAAAATAAGTGAACTTGCATCTAAATTTTAAATGAAAAATTAAAGCAAGTGAGCCGAGCAAATCTTGACTTGTTTGAAGCTGACTTGTCAGCAAGTTTGTCAAATTTGCAGCGAACGTTAATTTTTCATTGTTAAGAAATTTAGCTAGCAATGAACTATTTTTACTACATTATTAATCTAGATAGTAACAAACTATTTTTTACAAATATCTGAAATAAATATATATTGAAGCTATTATTAAATTTTCTATGGCAATAATTCCACCAAATTTTAAAAATTGTACAAAATTAATTTTACATCCTGCTTTATCTGCTGCTCCTACTGCAACAACATTTGTTGCTGAACCTAGTAAACTTAAATTTCCACCTAGACAAGAGCCAAATGACAATGCCCACCAAAGTGCTTTCACACTTGCCTCTCCTGCAAAACTTGGAGTCATAATATTAAGAATTTTTGAGAATGTGGCAGCATTGGCAACATTTCCTATTACTGATGTAAAGGCTGCTGATATCCACATTGTTGAGAACACTGCTCCTCCAAAATGACCTTCTGTTAAATGTATCATTTTATCCCCAATAAATTTAATAATATCAAGGTTTTCTATTCCCTTTATCATCATAAATAATCCTATAAAGAAAAATAAAGTTTCCCATTCAACACCTTCAAACATTTCCTTAGGACTTTTCTTTGCAATTAATGCTAAAAAGACTGCTCCTGATAGTGCAATTATAGCTAGTCCTTTATCTACAAAGTTATTTAAGATAAAACCTATTATAACTAAAGAAAATATTATCATTGATTGTTTTAAAAGTTTAATATCCTTTAATGATCTACTTGAATCCAATTCCATAATTTTAGCTTTTAATTCATTTGATACTTTCATATTTTTAGCATACATAAAATAAACTGTTGCTAAAAGAGAAATCATTGAAAGTATTGCAACTGGTGCTGTATTAAATAGAAATTCATTAAAAGTTAATCTTCCTTCTGCACCTATGATAAGTTGAGTAGGGTCACCTATCAATGTTGCAAGTCCTCCAATATTTGCTGACATAACTTCTGTTATAACAAAAGGAAAAGGATTTAATTTTAATTGCTTAGCCAACAATATTGATACTGGTGCCATAAGTAAAATTGTTGTAACATTATCTAAAAATGCAGAACATAAAGCAGTTACACAAGCTAATAAAATAATCAACTTAAATGGTTCCCCTCTTACCAACTGTGCAACCTTAATTGCAAACCATTGGAACACCCCTGTTTCAGAAACAAGAAGAACTATCATCATCATTCCAACAAGTAAAAATAAAACTTCTAATCTATTGTATATTGTTTCAAGAACCTGCTCTTGGTTTATTATACCTATTAAAGTCATTAATAAACCTCCAGCCATAGTTGCCCAAGAACTTGGTACTTTCTCTGTAATTATACAATAGAATACCACTATAAATATTAAAATTCCAATATATAACATTTCTAACCTTCCTTATTATATAAATTTAATAAGAAAATAGTTCGTTACTAGCCAGATTTCTTAACAGATAAAAATTAAGAATTCGCTGCAAATTCACTAAACTCACTTCGTTCAAACATAGTGAGATTTGCTTGGCTCATTCTATTTAATTTTTATCTTAAAATCTGGAATGTAACTCTCTTATTTTCTATCTAAATTCTCATTTAACTGTTTTCTATTATATATGTAACACTTTCTTAATAATATCTGATCTATTTATAATTCCAAGATATTTATTATTCTTTGGATTTACAACATATAATCTATGCATTCCCTTATATACCATCTTAAAACAAATTTCCATTATAGGAGTATCCTTATCTATCAATAAATGTTTTATATCTTTTCTATAAATATCTTTTATTGTCATTGTGCTTTCATTAATTAAGTATTCTTCAAAAGGTTCTCCTACTGTTAAGAAGTTTAAATCACTCATAAGAGATAAATGTTCAGGCATACCAAAACCTATTAATTCTCTTTCTGTTATTTCTCCTAAAAGAATACCATCTTCCCTTAAAACTGGTAATGCTGACTTTTGCTCTATTATCAATCTTTTAGCAATTTCTTCCAAAGTATCATTTTCTCTTGCAGGTTTTATTTCTGGACTTAAAACATCTTCTGCTATAATTTTATGTTCTATTTCTATATCATTAGCTGATAACAATTCAAGTATTTGTTTTTCATGAGTTGCTGTTTTAATTTTTTCTATAATTTCAGGATTTTTTAAAGCTATTTTTGAAATTGCACTCATAGCCTTCAATAAATTTTTATTTTTTAAAACATCTGAAATTATTAAGAAAACAACTTTTATATCATCAGTTTGATTTGTTCCACCAATCTCAGCTTCCAATTTATTTTTAACAGTGGCAACTGCTATGATAAAATCTGAAAAATCTATCATTCTTGTATGTGGTAAGAAAATTCCATTACCTATACAAGTAGAAATTTCTTCTTCTCTCTTTAAAATATTTTTGATAATTTCATTTTTTTGTTCAGAGACCATCTTATTATCTTCTGCCACTTTGTCAACAATTGTTCTAATTATTTCTTCCTTAGAATTTACTTCTAAACAAGGAAATATATAATCTGGATTTAAGTAACTTGAAAATTTCATATTTTTCCCCCTTAATTTCTAATAATGTAATATTATACATCTAAAAAATAGCTATTGCAAATTTAAGAAAAAACTATAAAAAAATATAGCTATCACATTTATAAAAAATGCAATAGCTATTTTATCATTATCTAATTTTAGATATAATTCCTATTCCAAAGACAGGTCCACTGTGGCTACCTATTGTAGCTCCTATTTCAAATCTACCTTTAAATTCAACCTTTCTCATTGTATCTGCTGTCTTTTTCAATATATCTGTACTTTGTAACTCTTGGTTAGTTCCTCCCCAAGCAGTGTATAGATATATACTATTTTTACCTTCATTTTTAATAATTTTTTCCATATAAGAGATAGCTCCTCTTTCACCAAAAGTCTTAGTTTCAAGACTAACCTCTCCATCTTCTAATTTTAAAACAGGTCTTAATTTTAATAAGTTTCCTATTACTGATGAGGCTCTACCAATTCTTCCACCTTTTTCTAGGTAAGTTAAATCACTAACTGCAAAATATACTTTCATCTTATCTGCTATTTCATAAAGTCTTGTTAAAATATCTTCTAACTTAGCTCCATCTTTTATCATCTTTGCAGCTTCAAGAACTTGATACGCTTGTCCAAATGTAACAGATTTTGAATCCACTATAATTATATCTTTCTCTCTCTTCAACATTTCTCTTGCTACTTTTGCAACTTGTTGAGTTCCACTCATCTTACTAGAAATATGAAGAGATATTATTTTTTCATAACCTTTATTAAATAATTCTTCATAATAATCTCTAAATTCAGCAGGAGAAGGTTGTGCAGTCTTAGGTACTACCTTTTCTGTCAATAATTTATGCCAAAATTCTTTTTTACTTAAATTTACTCCATCTTTATAGTTATTTTCTCCAATTTTAAGTCTTATTGGAATAACTGTTACATCAAGTCCTTCTATCATATCTGGTGTTATATCAGACGCAGAGTCTGTAAGTATTGCAATCTTTGATAGGCTAGGATCTCTTTGTTCTAAGTAAATATAATAAGAATAATTATCCTGTTCTCCATCATATTCATAGAATTTTTTAAAGTTCTTAGATTTTATTGCTTCATTTCCTTCTTCTGTTGCAGTCTTTCCTCTAACTATTGTAATAGCTAGGGTATTATCATTTGTGTATCTTTCATAGATTTTTTTAATTAAATCTTCAACTCTTTCAGCTTTTTCAGTTAAAGTTCCATTTACAAGAGCAATATTATCTCCTATTTTAATTTCTATATCATTTACCTTAGTATCCCTAACTGCCTTTGTAATTTCAATAGAATTATTAAATTTTAATTGTCTTAATAAAGTTTGAAGGTTCATCTTTCTATTTTTAGTAAAATAGTATCCTTCTAACATTGTTTTAGTATCTATTACTATAATATCTCTATTATCTCTTTTTGCTGCAAGTTTTGCACTAGCAATAATATTTTTATTATTAGGTAAAATATAGATAGTTTTAGCCTTGATTTGTTTTAGACCTTCTTCAATATCTGAAACAGAAGGGTTTTTTGTTTGACCACCTATTAAAGTTGCGCTTGCTCCATCTTTTAAGAATAAATCAGCTATGTTCTTATTATCTACTACTGCATATATTGCTACATTATTCTCAATGTTTTTTTCATTAAATAATAACTTTGGTTCTTCTGGGGTAGTTTCTTTTACAATACCTCTTATGTCAACCTTGTTAAGTTCTTCTTCTTTAACTAAAACATGACTATGTTGAATTTCCATATTTTCAATTTTTATATTATTCAAATCTCCTAATGAAGCAGCAATTTCTAATGCTTGTCCTGGATTATTTGTATGTATATGAGTCTTAGTCTTTTTTCTTGTTTGGGCAACAACCATAGAATCCCCAAGTTTACCAATTTTTTCTTTGTATTCATCTAAGTCAAAATCTCCAGACTCAATTATAAACTCTGTACAATACTTGAATTTTATCTCATTTTTATTTATGTATTCTAATTTTTGTTTTCTATTTACTTGTGAATTAGCTATTCTTGCTAAGTCTTTTAACATTTCAGGGTCAGTAACTGATTTTTCAAATCCTTCAAGGACATAAAAAATCCCTTTTCCTCCAGCATCTACAACTCCTGCTTCTTTTAATTTAGGTAAAAGATTAGGAGTATCTTCAACTGCATCGGCAGCTGCATTTTTTAAATTAACTAAGAATGGTATAAAATCATCTTTTGGTCCATCATAAGCCATAGCTGCTTCTGAAACTCTTCTTATAACTGTAAGTATTGTTCCTTCAACAGGTTGGCTCACTGCTTTATATGCTCTTTCCTTTGCAGATACAAAACCTTTTGCAGCTGCTTCTATATCTATTTCTTCTTTATCTCTTACTGCATCCAAAAATCCTTGAATAATTTGTGATAAAATTGTTCCTGAATTTCCTCTTGCTCCTAATAAAACTGCTTCTGAGATTATATCCACAAGCTCTTCCATTTTAGGTTCACTTTGTAATCCTACTAAGGCATTTTCAACTGATTGTAATGTCATAGACATATTTGTTCCTGTATCTCCATCTGGAACAGGATAAACATTTAAGTCATTCAGAACATCTGCATATTTTGAAAGCCATCTACTTGCTGCTATAAATAACTTTGTCAACCTAACAGGATTTAAAATTTTTATCTCTATTTTCATATTCCCTCCAATTAGAATGTTGGTGGGCTAACTACCCACAATGCTTTTACTTCCTTTTTTGAAATATTTTTAAATCTATGTTTTAAACTAGATTTAAAGTATAAACTATCTCCTTTTGATAATTTATATTTTTTATTTGCCACATATACTTCTAATTCGCCTTCTAATATATATATAAATTCCTCAGAAGTTCCATGGCTATAAAAATCTCTTCCACTTTCTCCATCAATTCCTATTTCATATATTATAGGCTCCATATTTTTTTCTCTATTATTAGAAAGTAAAATCCCCATTTTAATATTAGAATCTAAACTTTCTATATACCTTATATTTTCCTTTTTAATATGTTCTATATTTCTGATATCATCTTCTTCATCTTCAATAAGATAAGCAACCCTAACATCTAATGTATGTGCTATCTTCTTTAAATTTTCTATTGAAGGAGAAGCTTTTCCTTGCTCAATTTGTGATAAGAAACTGGCTGACAGCTCCACCTTTGTTGCAAGTTCTCTTAAAGACATTCCTTTATCGTTTCTACTTTTCTTTAATTTCTCACCTATTGTCATTTCCCTTTACCGTACCTTTTTACTTTAATATTTTTAATAAGTTATAGAGTGCATGCATCATTGCTCTCTGTCTTATTTTGTTTCTATCACCTTTTAACTCTCTTCTAAAAATTTTTACTTCATCTTTTACTTTTATTCCTATATACACAAGTCCCACTGGTTTATTTTTTGTTCCTCCATCTGGTCCTGCTATACCTGTTGTTGAAATTCCAATATCTGTGTTTAAACCTGCAAGCATTTCTCTTGCCACTTCTTCACTGACTGCTCCATATTTTTCAAGAGTTTCTTTTTTAACTTTCAGTCTTTTTATTTTTGCTTCATTTGAATAAGAAACTATACTTTCTATAAAATTTTTTGATATACCTGGAACTTCAATTAATTTACTTGCTATCATACCACCTGTACAAGACTCAGCTGTTGAAATAGTAAGTGGCTTTTCACCTGAGTTTAGACATTCATAAATAGTATTTTCTATTCTTTCATCATCTTCTCCTATTATGAACTCAGATATTCTATTATATAACTTTTTTACAATTTTTGCTACATTCTTTTTATTTTCAATCTTTGTTTGCAATCTTATTAGAGTTCCATAGTCCTTTACTAAAAACTCATAAAAAATATCTCCCTCAGTAAACAAGTCTTTTACTGTTGTTTCAAGTACACTTTCTCCAATTCCATAGGTAATTATATCTTTTATATAAATTTGGCTTTTTAAATTATTTTCTTTTACATAATATTTTAAAAATTTTGGAAACATATTTTTTAATTCATTTGGAAAACCTGGAAAAGCAACCATACCATCTATATAGACTGCTGGTGCCATTCCCACATCATTTTTAAAACTTATTGCTCCCTCTGGCTTTTCAACTTCTTTAAAATTAGTTTTATTTGGATTTTTATATGACTTATATTTCTTTAAAAGTTCTTTCTTTTCTTTTTCATCTACAACTAATTTTTTCTTTAAAAATTTTGCCATAGCTTCCTTAGTTATATCATCATCAGTGGGTCCTAAACCACCTGTTAAAATAACTAAGTCAACATTTTTCTTTGCATACTTTAAAGCCTTTACTATCTCATCCATGACATCTCTAACTGTCATTTTAAATTCTATTTCAATTCCATATTTATTTAATTCTTCAGCTATATAGATACTATTTGTATCTACTGTTGCTCCATTTAATAACTCTGTTCCAACTAAAAATATTCCTGCTTTCATTTTTCCCCCATCAATAGAAAAATTTTGTCCAAATAAACACCAAAATAAAGTTTCCTATAATTCCTGCTAAGAAATCATCTAAAACTACACCAACTCCATTACCAAAACTTTGTGATTTATATATAGGTCCTATTTTTGTTATATCCAATATTCTAAAAATTATAAATGCCAGTAGCATAGCAATTAAAGTTGCTTTTATTCCAACAGGATTTATTAAAAACAAAGTAGTTAAAAATCCTAATACTTCATCAATTACAACTGCTTGTGGATCCTCTTTTTTAAAGATTTCTTTTTCACAAATATCTGCAACATAAACAGATATAGCAAAAAATGTAACTAAGAACACCAAGTAAAAAGAGTTAAACACCATTACATTTAAAAAGAATTTTCTTAAATATGTCAGCAGAAGAAATATTGGTATTCCTCCTAATGTTCCAAATGTTCCAGGCATAAAAGACATTTCTCCCAAGCCAAAACAAGTCCCTAAATTCTTAATGAGTTTATGATTGTGATTATGGTCTGCCATTAGTACACCCCCCTTTTATAATTATATTCTCTATATTCACCTTTTCTTGTTTTTAATTGTTTTAATACTTTCTTAATATCTTCAATAGTTTCAGTTGTAAATTCTAAAACTACTATATCAATATTTAATTTTTTGATATCCTCCATTATATTAATAATATTAAGAGGCTTATCCAGAAATATTTCTGTACCATATTCATTTTTGATAATATTGAATTTATCATTCTCTTTATTGGTAATAACTTCATTTTTATTATCTGCTATGTCAATATCTATTGTCATTCCTTTTAATTTTGAATAGATTAACAAGGCTTTTTTCAATCTTGTTTTTCCTAATTCTCTTATCTTAGAGAAATTTATTTCAGGTGAGATTATAAAACTTTCTAATTTTTTAATTTTTTCCAAAACATTGATAGTATATGAGTTTACTATATTCATATTCCAATTTAGCATGACATCAGGATTTTTATTTTCTAATAACTCATAGAGATTAGAAGCCAATTTATTATCTAAATTATGTTGACCTAACATAGATTGCTTAGCTATGTCATAAGTCCTATAATATATTTCCCTTATATTATACTCGTCTTTTATATTTTCTAAAAAGTTTTTTTGCTCCTCATTAGAAACTATCACTCTTATTTCCAAGTCCTTTGGCTCATCTTTTTCTATTTCTAATTTAAAATACTCTTGATTATTTTCTTTTAATTCACTGTCTAAATCTCTTCTAAAATATGAAAGTATCTTTTCTCTAAACTTTTCAACTGCATTTCTTTTTAAGTTTTTTAACTCTGACAATGGAATAAAAATATTTTCATCTATATTAATTTTTATACTTTTGACAGTAAATTCACTATCTCCAATTTCTGTTAATTTTTCCTTTATATCCTCTTCATTTATAGCTCTTTTCTGTGCTTTTTGAGTTAAAGTTTCAGAAATTTCTTCTAAATTTAAAACTCTATTTCCATTTTCATCTTCTAAATAAATTTTTAAAATTAATTTTTCATTTAATTTTGCTGTGAAGTCAAAATTTATTTCTAATTTTTTATCTGTATTCTTTATTTTTTTTGAAATCTCATCATTCAATCTTTTATTATAGTTTCTAAAAATATATTTTGTCCCATCTGGAAAATTCAAAATTAGCTTTTCATTTTTATAGGCTATTTTTCTATCTTCCTTTATATTAGCTACATTTATCTTTCCTATATATGTTCCACCAAGATTTTTATAATCCTTTGAAACAAAAGTTATTCCATCTCCTGAAACTACATCTTCATCTAGCCTTATGCTTTTTCCTACAACTTCTCCTATTTTTTCACCCATATTATATGAATAATCTCTATTCATAATACTTTTATCATTATCATAGAAATATCCTTTTGAATAACCTCTATTAAATAATTTAGGAGTATTTTCTTCTTTATCTATTCCATTTATCAAACTTCTAAAATAAGAAACTGTTTCATAGACATAGGAAACATCTTTCATTCTACCTTCAACCTTTATACTTTCTACTCCAATTTCTTGTAATTTCTTTATTGCATCTAAACCATATAACTGATCCTTAGGACTTAAAAAATATGATTTTTCTCCACAAGAAGTTTTATATTCCTTTCTACAAGGTTGTGCACACATTCCACGATTACCACTTCTTCCACCAATAAAGCTACTCATATAGCAATTACCAGAAAAAGATATACAAAGTGAACCTGATACAAAAACTTCAAGCTCCATATCTGTGTGTTTTCTGATTTCTTTTATTTCCTCAAAATTTAACTCTCTTGGTAAAACTATTCTTTTAAAACCTAATTCTTTTAAATAGTTTATTTCATGATAATTGGCAACTGTCATCTGTGTACTTCCATGAATTTCTATACTAGGAAAATTTTTATGTAAATACTCTGCATATCCTAAATCCTGCACAATTATTGCATCTAAACCATAGTTATACAAGTCTTTTAAGGTTGGATATAGAAGTTCAATCTCTCTATTAGTCATTATTGTATTAAGAGTTAAAAATATTCTGCTGCCTCTTAAATGAGCATAGTCTATTGCTTGCTTTAACTCCTCAACTGTAAAGTTTTCTGCATTTCTTCTTGCTCCAAAACCCTTTAAACCTAAGTATATTTCATCAGCTGTTGCACTAATGGCAGAGTAAAATCTTTCCATATTCCCTGCTGGTGCTACAATTTTCATATTCTTTCACAAAACCTTTCTACTTTTTCAAATAAATCTTCTAAACTTGAATTATTCTCTATCACTACATCAGCCTTTTTTATTCTTTCTTCATTGGATAATTGAGATTTTATTATTTTTTCTGCTAGTTCTCTATCTATTTTGTCCCTTTCAACTATCCTATTTAACTGTATTTCATAATCTGAGATAACAACTAAGATTTTATCACAGAATTTTTCTATTCCACTTTCAAATAGTAATGGTACATCAAAAATTATTATCTCATCAGTATTTTTTTCTTTTAATTCCTTATAAAAATCAATAACCTTTGGGTGTATTATACCATTTAATTTCTCTAATTTTTCTTTATCTTCAAAAACTATCTCTTTTAATTTTTTTCTGTCAACATTTCCATTTTCATCTAAAATTTTATCCCCAAAAGTTAAAATTATTTCTTCTTGGACTGATTTTTTTTCTGTAATATCCTTAGCAATTTTATCAGCATCGTAAACTTTAAAACCTTTTTCTGCTAAGTATTTTGATACTGTGCTTTTCCCACTAGCTATTCCACCGGTTAAACCTATTATCATAATACTCACCTAGTTTGCATAAATTTATCTCTTAAAAAATAATTTATCATAAATTGAAGTTAATATCAAATTTTATTATAAGTGTATTTTAATATATGAAAATTAAGGTTTGGTAAAAACTTTTAAAAGTTGTAAAATAAAGTGTCACATAAAAAAATAAAAAGAGAACCATAATAGTTTTCATGGTATGATTAAGTCTGCGAAAACAAATCAAAGGAGAAAAGCTATTATGATTCAACAACAGTATACAATAAAAAGAAGAAAAGGACAACATTTAACTTTAATTGAGAGAGGTAAAATTGAAGCTTTCTTAAAAATTAATATGCCTAAAATTCAAATTGCTTCTGAAATTGGTATTAGTACCAGAACTCTTTATCGCGAAATTAGCAGAGGAATGGTTAAAGGACTTCTTAATTCTGATTACTCTACTTATGATGCATATTCTGCTGAGTTTGCACACAGAAAATACTTAGAAGCTATGAAAGGTAAAGAAGGAACACTAAAAATTGGTAAAAATCGTAAATTAATAGAGTATGTTGAGAATTCTATGCTTAATGATAAAAATTCTCCATATGTAGCCTTAGAAAATGCTAAAAAAGAAAATATAGAAGTGAATATTTATTTAAAAACTCTATATAACTACATACATAAGGAATTATTCATAAACTTTTCTGAAGAAGATATGATTTACAAAAAAGATAAGAGAAAACAAGAAAGGATTCCAAAAAGAATAAGAAAGATTGGAGGAAAGAGTATAGAAGAAAGACCAGAAGAAATAAATAACAGACAAGAATTAGGTCATTTTGAAGCAGATACTGTGTTAGGAAAAAGAGGAACAAAGGAAGCTATATTAGTATTAACAGATAGAAAAACAAGGCTAGAAATGGTAAGAAAGATACCTGATAAAACAGCAGAAAGTGTGATAAAAGAATTAAGTAAAATAATAACAGAGTATCCTGGAATGATAAAAAGTATAACAAGTGATAATGGTAGTGAATTTATGAGAGCAAACAAGATAGAGGAAGAAAATATCGCATATTATTATGCACATAGTTATAGCTCATGGGAAAGAGGAAGCAATGAGAATAATAACAAGTTAATAAGGAGATTTATTCCCAAAGGAACTGACATATCAGAAATAAGTGAAGAAGAAATTAAGCGAATAGAAAAGTGGATGAATGATTACCCAAGAAAAATATTTAATGGAAAAAGTGCAAATGAAATGTATTTAAGTGAATTTACTAAATATTTTTCATAATGTGACATTTATAGTTGCAATTTACTTTAAAAAATATTTTTCAAAAAAACTCTTGACATTTTATTCTATATATGATATATATAGTCTATGATTATTAGCAACCTTTTTTATAGAGTGCTAATAAATCTCCCCTCTATATTATTTTAGGTAGAGTCTAGCTATCAAGATTTCCTTGGTAGCTAGCTCTTCTATAAAATTAGAGAGTGATAAAATAATAAATAAAAAATTAATATATAGAAGATGAAGTTAGGAGGTTTTTATTATGATGAATCCAAATCAATTTACAGAAAATACAATTTCTGCAATCAATTTAGCAGTGGATATTAGTAAAGGTAATATGCAACAAAGTATAAGACCTGAAGCACTAGCTTTAGGATTACTAATGCAAAATAATGGACTTATCCCAAGAGTAATAGAAAAAATGGGATTGAATTTACAATATATCATTTCTGAATTAGAAAAAGAAATGAATAATTATCCAAAAGTAGAAGTAAAAGTTAGCAATGAAAATATTTCACTTGACCAAAAAACAAATGCTATATTAAATCGTGCAGAAATGATTATGAAAGAAATGGAAGATAGCTTTTTAAGTGTTGAACATATTTTTAAAGCTATGATAGAAGAAATGCCAATTTTTAAAAGATTGGGTATCAGTTTAGAAAAATATATGGAGGTATTGATGAATATAAGAGGAAATAGAAAGGTAGATAATCAAAACCCAGAAGCAACTTATGAAGTTTTAGAAAAATATGCAAAAGATTTAGTTGAACTTGCTAGAGAAGGTAAAATAGATCCTATAATTGGTAGAGATTCTGAAATTAGAAGAGCAATACAAATAATTTCAAGAAGAACAAAAAATGACCCTATTTTAATTGGAGAACCTGGTGTTGGTAAGACTGCAATAGTTGAAGGACTTGCTCAAAGAATATTAAATGGAGATGTTCCTGAAAGTTTAAAGAATAAAAAAATATTCTCACTTGATATGGGAGCTTTGGTTGCTGGTGCAAAATATAAAGGTGAATTTGAAGAAAGAATGAAAGGTGTTTTAAAAGAAGTTGAAGAATCAAATGGAAATATCATTCTTTTCATAGATGAAATTCACACTATAGTTGGTGCTGGTAAAGGAGAAGGTTCTCTTGATGCAGGAAATATGCTAAAACCTATGCTTGCAAGAGGAGAATTGAGAGTTATTGGTGCAACAACAATAGATGAGTATAGAAAATATATTGAAAAAGACCCTGCACTTGAAAGAAGATTCCAAACAATATTAGTAAATGAACCTAATGTTGATGATACTATTTCAATTTTAAGAGGTCTTAAAGATAAATTTGAAACTTATCATGGTGTTAGAATTACAGATACTGCAATAGTTGAAGCTGCAACACTTAGCCAAAGATATATAAGTGATAGAAAACTTCCAGATAAAGCTATTGACTTAATAGATGAAGCAGCTGCAATGATAAGAACAGAAATTGACTCTATGCCAGAAGAACTTGACCAATTAACAAGAAAGGCTTTACAATTAGAAATTGAAATTAAGGCATTAGAAAAAGAAACTGATGATGCTTCTAAGGAAAGATTAAAAGTTATAGAAAAAGAATTAGCTGAATTAAACGAAGAAAAGAAAGTTTTGACATCTAAATGGGAACTTGAAAAAGAAGATATTTCTAAAATTAAAAATATTAAAAGAGAAATTGAAAATGTCAAACTTGAAATGGAAAAAGCAGAAAGAGAATATGACTTAACAAAATTATCTGAATTAAAATATGGTAAACTTGCAACTCTTGAAAAAGAATTACAAGAACAACAAAATAAGGTTGATAAAGATGGAAAGGAAAATTCTCTATTGAAACAAGAAGTTACTGCTGATGAAATTGCAGATATAGTTTCAAGATGGACTGGTATTCCTGTGTCAAAATTAACTGAAACTAAAAAAGAAAAAATGTTACATCTTGAAGACCATATAAAAGAAAGAGTTAAAGGGCAAGATGAAGCAGTTAAGGCTGTTGCTGATACTATGCTTAGATCAGTTGCAGGTTTAAAAGATCCTAACAGACCTATGGGTTCATTTATATTCTTAGGACCTACTGGTGTTGGTAAAACATATCTTGCAAAAACTTTAGCATATAACCTATTTGATAGTGAAGATAGTGTTGTTAGAATAGATATGAGTGAATATATGGATAAGTTTTCAGTTACAAGACTTATAGGTGCACCTCCAGGATATGTTGGTTATGAAGAAGGAGGACAACTTACAGAAGCTATTAGAACTAAACCTTATTCAGTAATACTATTTGATGAAATTGAAAAAGCTCACCCTGATGTATTTAATGTTCTATTACAAGTTTTAGATGATGGTAGACTTACAGATGGACAAGGAAGAATAGTGGATTTCAAAAATACTTTAATTATAATGACATCTAATATAG
>ERZ773100.155-NODE-155-length-41633-cov-6.274159_pt1 | contig 41633 bp, 39 predicted proteins | sample MGYA00511119_ERZ773100 | MGnify/ENA primary metagenome ERZ773100 (study PRJEB29015, sample SAMEA2738000) | human oral metagenome | biome: human oral; feature: human-associated habitat; material: dental | place: China | collected 2111 ...
CAGCTTCACTCTTATGCGATAACGATATTATTAAACGCGCCGTATCCGCCCGCGTAAAATTTACCGAAAGCGGCTAGCTGCGCTTATTTCTCTTCGTACTCGCTTGCTTTGGGTATGCAGACGCAGTTTGGATCAAGCTTTGAAGAGGCTGCGTTAAATTTTAATCTGGCCGCCAGGCATAAAATGCACGCCGTAATGATCCCTGCTACGGCAAAGGCATTTATACCGCTAATAGCCGCGGCTAGCCCCAAGGCGCCGCCTAGATACATGGCGCACAAAACAAGATCCTTATCGATCTTGCCGCGAAAGATGATGGCGAAAAATAGCGCCGTCGCCACGCCGCTTACGAAGATGTTGCTCGCTGCGAAGAGATAGTTTAAAATTTCGCCCCCGAAGCTTGCTAAAAGTAGCGCGATCGCGCCGAAACCTAGCGTAGCGATGCGGTAAATTTTTAGATCCTCGCTTCGCAAAATATCGTGCGCGAAGATGCTAGAAGCCGTGATCAAGCAGGTGTCCGCAGAGGATATGATCGCCGCCAATAGTCCCAGCATCAAAACCGAGCCCAACGACGCAGGCAGCGCATTAAAAAGGCTTACGTTAAGCAGATTTTCGCCGCTCGTGCCGGCGGTCGCAAGGCTCATCGCACCGAAACCTATAAAAGCGATCATTATGCTGCTGATTGCGATTCCAAAAGCACCGAAGATAGAGCCCAGGATCGCCGCGCGCTCGTCCTTTGCGCTTAAAATTCTAGAAAATAGCATCGGATCGATCACGTAGCTAGTACCGATAACCAGCAGATAATATCCGATCTTATCGTATCCGAAGGTGTCATTTTTGAGCGTAAAATTTACATTTTCAAATACCTGCGGCGAATTAAAATTTAGCCAGAGCAAAACTGCCAAAAACGCCGCGATTACGATAGCGTATTGATATACATCACTTCTAATGACCGCTCTTTGTCCGCCCAAAATCGTATAAACGGTGATGACCGCGCCTCCGATGAGTAACGAGGAGTTGAAATTTAGATCAAACGTCGAGAGTATGCGTGCGCTAGCGCTAAACTGCGCCGCTAAAATAGCGCACCACGCCACGCAAATGATAACCGCGCTAACGAGCCTGGCTCTTTTGTCGATAAAAATTTCTGCTATCTGCGCGAAAGTCAGCGCCTTGCTCGCGCGTAGAATTTTCGCAATAAAAATCGCTAAAATCATCAGTCCGATCGCGCCGCTTAAAAGCCACCAAACCGCGGCAAATCCATACTTTTGCATATTCGATACCACGCCGATCGTAGCTGCGCCGCCCACGCAGGTAGCGACTATCGAAAAAGCAATCTCAAAAGCGCTTGCCTTTCTGTCCGCGACCAAAAAGCCCTCAAGGGCGGTCTTTTTGCGAAATTCCAAGAAGCCTAGCAAAAGTAGAAATATGATAAATACGATTAAAATTTGCAATCTTATCCTTTATAAATTTTTAATTTTACCGCATCGCGGATCGCTTCGCAAAGCGCCTGCGTATCGCTTCTGGGCGTGATGAACGGCGGCATGAGATAGATGTTTTTGCCAAAGGGTCTGATCCAGACGCCCCTTTTTACGAAAAATTCCTGCAGCGCCTCTACGTCCACTGCCTCCTTCATCTCTACGACGCCGATAGCGCCCAAGGTGCGAACGTCTGCCACGCCGTCTAAGCTCCTGCACCCCCTCAGGCCCTCTTGCAGGTCTGAGTGGATTTGCGCGACCTTCTGCGCCGTGTCCTGCGCGCATAAAATTTCTAAATTTTTAAGCGAAACGGCACAAGCTAGAGGATTTGCCATGAAGGTCGGTCCGTGCATCAAAACGCCGCCGTTTCTGCTCACGCCGTGCGCGATCTTTTCGTTCGTCAAAACCGCCGCAAAGCTCATAAATCCGCCGCTTAGCGCCTTGCCTATGCAGATTATGTCGGGCGCCGCGCTACAGTATTCGTATGCAAATACCCTGCCCGTGCGCCAAAAGCCGGTGGCGATCTCGTCAAAGATAAGCACTGCGTTCGCTTCGTCGCACAGCTCGCGGAGACGGTCTAAAAATTTCGGATGGTAAAACCACATCCCGCCAGCTCCCTGGACGATAGGCTCGATTATGATGGCTGCGATCTCATCTTTGTTTTCTTTAAAAATTTTAGAAATTTTATCCGTGCTAGATGGGTCAAACGGCGCGTCGAAGCGACAGCTCGGGCGCGGCGCAAAAATTTGACGCGCCAAGATACCGCTAAATAGCGAATGCATGCCGGTGACCGGATCGCAAACGCTCATCGCGCCGAACGTATCGCCGTGGTACCCGCCTCTGACGGTTAAAATTTTATTCTTTTTAGGCGATACGTTTTGCTGATAGCAGATCGCCGCTTTCAATGCCACCTCGACCGCTACCGAGCCGCTGTCCGCGTAAAAGATGCGATCAAATTGCGGCAACATCGAGAGTAGCTTTTTGCCTAAATTTACCGCGGGCGCGTGGGTAAGCCCGCCGAACATCACATGAGAAAATTCCTTCATCTGCGCGGTCGCCGCGGCATTTAACGTCTCGCTGCCGTATCCTTGCACGGCGCACCACCAAGAGCTCATCCCGTCGATCAGCGCGCCCTGCGTCGTGTAGATTTTATTGCCTTCGGCGCGGAGCACGCCGTGCGCCTTAAGCGGATGCGTCGCGGAAGTGTAGGGGTGCCAAAGATGCTTCGCATCGAAGTTTAGATCAATGGGGCCCGTGTTTGAAGCACTCATGAGCGGCGGCGCGACGTGGCTGCTTTTAATTTCGCCGTCTTGTTCGCAGACCTGCGCTGTGTCCAAAGCAAAGCAAGCATCGCTATTTTTAGAATTTTCATCTAAATTTGCATCCTTCTGACCCCTTTGCGCCGCATCCAAGGCTATCGCAGCGGTTTCGTTTAAATTTGCCGCGCCCGCGTCCATCTGCGACGGATCGTTAAAATTTAGCGAGGCGATAAAATTTTCAAAAGAGCGTGCTGCCGCTGCAAAGTCGTCTTTTTGAAATTTGCGTAGCGATATGACGGGTATGCCTTTGAGTTTGCTTTTCAGATACGCTGCGTTCGATACGCAAATTTCGTCCTTTTCGTCGGTGAAATTCAGAACCAGTGCTGCGATTTTAAGCCCGTGCGAGCGCAGGACATAGACGCTGCAAAGTGCGCTGTTTATTGCGCCCAGCTCGTTTTTGCAGACCAGAACGATCGGCGCATCTACCGCTCTCATCACGTCTAAAAAGCTCTCGTGCGAATTTAGCGGCACGAAAATACCGCCTGCGCCTTCGATCAGCGTGATTTCGCGCTGCGCCGAATGAGCGTCGATAAATTTTAAAATTTCATCCGTCTTGATCTCTCGATGCTCTAAACTCGCGCTGTAATGCGGCGAAGCCGGAAATTTAAACGCATAAATCGGCGCAATGTCGCTATATGCGTTTACTTTAGCATATTCGCTCACATCCGGCGCGACAAGCCTGCCGCCGCTCATCTCACATCCCGTCTGCACGGGCTTTAGCGCGATTGCGGTGCGACCGCTTTGCAAAAACGCCCGCAGAAGCGAAGCCGTAACGAATGTCTTTCCTACCTCCGTATTCACGGCGGTTACAAAAAATTTCAATCTCGCTCCTTAAAAGCCTATCATAACTGAAATCAAATAGCGGCGTTGAAAAGAGGTACCGCACTAAACCCAAGCGAATGTCGATCGCAAGTAAAGTAGGGCGGTCGACAAAAAGGATAAAAACATATAAAAGAAGAGATTCCCGCAAAGTAAGGCATGGCGCAGGAAGCGCAAATTTGGACGCATTATAAAATTTTAGCCTTTGCGGTTACGGATTTTATTTTGAGTTCGTAAATTTTCGTGCGCTTTAATGATGCTCTGGAGGCGAACTCCACGCGCGACATGTAGTTTGGGGTGTATTTTTCGCACAGTATTCGCAGGGCATAAATTTTACGCTCGTCATCTTCTACTTCGCTTGCTTCGCAAACGGCGATCGCGCTACGGTACTCCGTCGTATAAACTCTAGAGCCTAAAGCGGCAGCATCGTTTGCGATAGATCGGTATTCTTCGTCGCTTGGGGTAGGAACGCGGTTGTAGCTAACAAAAACCGCCGTTACCGCGCGTCCGCTTTGAAAGAGTTTTGCTTTTGTGCCGGCAGGCGCACCGTGAATATAAATAATGTCTGCATCGCGCACCGGCGAGATAGGCACACTAAAAATTTCGCCGCTATCGTCTATGCAGCTAAGCGTAGCGTATTCGCTCTCGTCGATGATTTTTAACGCCTCATCTTCGCTTAGCTGCCTATCTCGTCTGCGCATTTAGTCCATCTGGTTTCGTAGGAATGCGGGCTCGTCGAGCTCGTCGTAAGTCTCGTCTCCGTTAAAATCGCCGCTACTTACCTTTTGTCTAGAAAAGATAGAATTTCGACCCATGCTCTCTAAAAGCGCCTTCCTACGATCCGCTACGTTATCGCTGGCGACCTGCTTTTTTTCCTCGATGCTCCTTTCAAAGCCGGTGGCGATGAGAGTAACTTCGACGCGGTTGTTTTCCATCTTAGGATCGGTGGTGGTGCCCCAAGTAACGTCGGCATCCTTATCCACTGTATCTTCGATGATATTCATCGCGGATTCGATCTCAAGCAAGGAGCAATCAGGCGACATCTTAAAATGCACTAGCACACCCATAGCGCCGTGGATGGAGGTGTTATCCAAAAGCGGAGATTGGATCGCACTTTTTAGCGCTTCTTCTGCTGCGCCATCACCTTCGCTAACGCCGATACCCATAAGCGCCAAACCGCGGTGCGTCATTACCTTTTTTACGTCGGCATAATCGACATTGATATCGCTATCGCCAGACTCTAAGATCACGGAGATCATACCGTTTACGGCTTGGAATAGGACATTATCTACGATTTTAAAGGCATCTTTTAGGCCGGTTTTTTTATCGATGATCTTCAATAAATTTTGATTTGGGATAACGATTATGGAATCGCACTCTTTTTTAAGCTCTTCAAGACCCTCTTGTGCTAATCGCATGCGCTTTTTGCCCTCAAAACCGAAAGGGGTGGTAACGACGCCGATAGTTAGCGCTTTTTTCTCTTTCGCAGCTTTTGCAACGATAGGTGCAGCGCCCGTACCAGTACCGCCACCTAGACCGGAGCCCACGAAAACGATGTCGGAGTAGTCCAAGCGGTCCTTAAGATCGTCGTAGTTCTCCTCCGCAGCCATCTTAGCAAGCGCTGGATCCATACCGCAGCCAAGGCCTTTGGTGGTGTTTTCGCCTAGTAAAATTCTAGTATTTGCGATCGACTTTTCTAACGCCTGTGCGTCGGTGTTAGCCACCATAAGCTCAACGTCGGTTTTGGTAAATCCTTCACGAATCATATGATTTATCATGTTGCATCCGCCGCCGCCGACGCCGATAACCTTCATCTTGGCACCGTAGATGCCCTTTCTTTCTTCCATACTATATCCTTTCACGAGTATCTCCTTAGCTTAAAATTTAAAACCAATTTTTCATAGACGACCAAATTTTATTGAAAAAATTCTGTCCGTCTTTTTTGGGAAGTTGGATATTTAGATCCTCCTTCTTAGCCACACCGTTATCCGCTCTGACGCCCTCTTTTTCTATTGCCTTACTGACCTCTTTTTCATAATATTCGTTCACGTTTCGCTTCGGAGCTTTATTTATAACTTCGTCCTTGTAGCGGAGTTTGCCGTTAGAGTCCATCTCGTAAGGGGTGAATTCGCCGAAACCATACATGCAAAGTCCTAGTGCGCAAGAATTTGAAATATCATCAGCAATCTCGTGTAGACCGCCCACGCTTTTTGCTCTTGCAACCCTAACGGAAGTATTATCAAAAACTATCGCCGCTAAATCACGCACATCGTCTAGCTTCGCCATACCGCCCGTGATTACAATACCTGCGCCTATGCGGTCTTTATAGCCGCTTCTTTCGATCTTATCGGCTATCATATCGAAGGTCTCTTTAACGCGAGCCAGGATGACTTGAGAGATGATCTCAAGGCTTATGATATGGTTTTCTGACTCGCTATCTCCTAAAGCAGGCAGCTCGACTTCGCTATTGCCTTGATTTATTAGATCGTTATAAGTAATTTTAATGTTTTCCGCATACGGAAGCGGCGTGTGTAGAGCGCGCGATAGATCGTTAGTAACGTTATTGGAGCCGAACATAACCACATCGTTATAACGCAAGGAATTTCCCAGGTGGATGACTATATCGCAAGTAGCACCGCCCATATCGATCAGTACGACACCTAGCTCTTTTTCGTCCTTGCTAAGCGTAGATATAGAAGATGCATAGCCAGAAAGGACGATGTTATCTACCTTTACGCCCGCCATCTCAACGGATTTTTTCAAATTTTTAATAGAGCTTTCCGGCGCGATGACGATATGTGTAGATACCTCTAGGCGAGTTCCGCTCATGCCGAGCGGATCTTCGATGTGTTCCTGCTCATCGACTCTAAAATCATACGGAAGCACATGCAAAATCACGCTATCGCTAGGCACATTTGCTTGCGCTTCAGCAACCTGCATGGCACGCTTGATTTCATCCAGCCCGATCTCATTTTCCATGGTTATGACACCGCGAGATTTAACGCTTTTAGCATATGAGCCAGAGATAGATATAATGGCTTTATCATAGCTTCTGCCAGCGCCTTTTACCGCTGCTTTCACTGCCTGTTTTATTGAGCCCGCGGCTTGCTCTATGTTTGTTATAACGCCCTTTTTGATACCTAAAGTATCGGCTCCGCCAACGCCTAAGACCGTAAAAATGCCATCATTTTTAGCGATTATCGCGCGAATTTTAGTCGAGCCTATATCTAGACCTAAAATATATTCACTCACTGTCTTTACCTTTAAAATATCTTTCGGTTTTATAGCGCTTTTCTAGCATTTTGGTTAGATCGTCTTGCAGATTGGAATTTAATAACGTGGTTATCCTATCAGCTACGATCGTTTTTTCTTTATCTATCTCTTCGCTGTCGCCTAGGCTCTGCTGTGAAATTTTATACACTACGGCTTTGTTATCAAACATCACTATACCTTCTTTCGCGGGCTTATTAAACATATCGATAAGAAATTTATAAAATTCGTCATCGCTTAGCTTGGTATTATTTTTACTATTAAGAGATAGCGTGCCGAAATCTTCGCCTTTGAAATTTTTAAGCGAATTTTGAGCTCTTTTTTCAAGTAGCTCTTTGCGTTTCTTCGTTTCAAATTCTTTAGAAGCCAAAGACTTAGCCTCTTCAAAGCTCATCTGCCTAGGCTGCTCTACACCGTTTAGTTTAGCAATCAAATATCCACCTTTGTACTCGAAAGGCTTGATGACATCTCCTGGCTTTGCCACCTCAATCTCAGATATTGGAAAATTGCTAGCCGTAGCAACTATGGTTTCATTAGTATCGATTTTGCCTTTTTTAATATCTGGAAAATCTTTTTTTGCGATTTTTTTAGCCTGATCCATTCGGTAATCTTTTAAGACATTAGGTTTGGCTTCTGCAAAATCCAATAATTTATCATCTAGGCTTCTATACTTGCCTCTGTGTTCTTCATAAAATTTACTTAGTTCGGTCTCATTCACATCGGCATTGCTAGGTGCCACAAAATATGTTCCTAGAGTATATTTTTTCTCGGTCATAAAGTGCGATTTCTCGCCTTCCCAAAATTTCTTTAGCTCGTCGTCGTTAAAAGTGACGTTAGCGTCTGCGTAGATTATCTCTGCAGAAACCTTATCCTGCATCAGCTGTGATGCTGCAAATGCTTCTACGATCTTAGGGCTAGGCGTTATTTTTAGTGCTTTGCCGAGCTTTTCTAAAGTTAGGACCCTTTGTAGATTGCGCTCAAATTCCTTTTTAGTAAGTCCTGAATTCCTTACGACATTATCGTAAAGTTCCTTACTAAATGCGCCATTTTCTTGGAAATTCGGCGAGTTTAGCACAAATTCCGCCACATCTTTATCACTAGCCTGAACGCCTAAGTCTTTAGCAAAATTTAGAAAATACGCTTCGCCGATTAGCTGATCTACTGCGATCTGATCTAGATGCATATTTTTGGCTTGTTCTTGAGTAAATTGCCCATCGCTCATAGCACTCAGCCTGTTGTATAGTTCGGAATATTTTGTGTTTAGTTCTTGATTTGTTATAGAGATCTGCCCTACTCTAGCGATTGAGCCTGCACGGTTAGCGTTCATATCATATGCGCCCCAGCCGACGAAGCCTGCGCCCACGAAAGCTATCGTGCTTATCCAAATAGTCGGTATAAGCGACTTCTTATGCTTTTGCATCCATTCTATCATCTAAATCCTTAAATAGCTAACTAAAGAAAATTTTTGTTAGTAATTATACAGATAAAACCTTATGTAAGGCTGAAAAATAGGCATTTTTAGCGAATTATAACGCGTTAGTAAATGATTTGGTATACATTAATCTTAGCTTAGCAAAAGTAGCTTTGAACTCATTTCTAAAATCGCTATTTTTTTCGCCATTTGCTGCGCGCTCCTTGCATGGGCAAAAACCCCATAGCCGCGAATCACCATTATATCGCTATTTTCATTTATCATATAGTTACAAATTTCATACGGCGCACGCTCGTGCCAGTCGTCGTAGTTCTTAGGATCGTAAATTTCAATGCGCCTAAATTTGCCCACCCCAAAGTAATCTCGCGGCAAAATAAAATCATGCTCCAGCGTATATGCGACGAGATATGGTGGTGTCGCGTAGGTTACAAATTTTGCCTCTTTTATATTTTTGTAGATATTTATATGTATGTCACTATCGATGCTAGCATCCTGCCAGCGGTAGTCTTTTTTTGAAAACAGCGTTATAAAATCATCCCTATTCAGGCTATCGAAAATCGCGTCTTTTTTGTTGATCAAGAACTGATTTTCTTTAATTTTTGCTGAAATCGAGCCGTGAAAGATCCCAAAAAGCCTATCTCTAAACATCGAAAGCGAAATTTTTCGTAAAATTTCATAATAATACTCGTCCATCTCTTGCCTTTATAAAAAATTTCGCTATTATATAGGATTAGAAATTTCAAAAGGATAAATTCAGGTGCAAGCTCCACATATTCCGGTACTTTTTTCGCAAACGATCGCCGCATTTTCGCAGCTTGAGGACGGCTACGTTATCGACTGCACACTAGGCTACGGAGGGCACAGCGAGGGCATTTTGACCGCTAATCCGCAGCTTAAGCTTATCGCTTGCGACAGAGATGCCGAAGCGATAGAATTTTCGCGCGAGCGGCTTAGTAAATTTAAAGATCGCATAGAAATTCACAAAGCAAAATTTAGCGAAATTTTAGAAATTCTGCCCGAGCAAAAGCTCCGCGCAGTTCGCGGGATATTAGCCGACATCGGCGTTTCATCTCTTCAGCTGGATAAAAACTGTCGCGGCTTTTCCACTAAAAGCGACGCGCTGGATATGCGAATGAACGAAAGCGCAACGCTAGATGCGGCGTATGTCGTAAACCGCTACTCGCAAGCGGATCTAGCGCGCATTTTCCGCGAATACGGCGAGCTAACAAATGCTAACGCAATCGCCTCCAAAATAGCTACTGCGCGGGCTAACGCACCACTAACAAGCGCCAAAGCTTTGGCAAATTTAATCGGAACGAAGCCCGTTAAAGGGCGTAGCATCAGCACGGCTACGCTAGCATTTCAGGCGATCCGCATCGAGGTAAACGACGAGCTTAGCGAACTAAAGCGCCTGCTGGCGCTCATTGAGCAAAAATCGCGTGATTCAATTCTAACTAATGCAACTGTCGCTATAATTTCATTCCATTCGCTTGAAGATCGCATAGTAAAGGAGCAATTTAGAGCGTGGGAGCGCGATTGCGTCTGTCCTAGCGAGTTTATGCGCTGCGAATGCGGCGGCGGGCATTCGTTAGGCAAAATCCTAACTAAAAGCCCTATAACGGCGGATGCGCAGGAACTCGCACAAAATTCTCGAGCAGCGAGCGCGAAGCTTAGAATTTTTCGGCTAAAATAACCGCCTTTGCTTGCTATGAATTTTAAATTTTGACGAAATTTTGTAAAATTTATAGATTTGCAGGCATTAAATTTTAAAATTTTACGGAATTTTGAAATTCAGCTTTCAAAGATTCGCTTTAGAATTTATGATATTTTCAGCGTTACTTCGAACGCGCAATGTCTAAATCATAAAATTTAACGTTGAATTTTACGCTAAATTTAATGTATAATTTTATGAGATTTAGCTGCTGCATATTTTAAAAGCTAAGTGACAGCGCAATACAGAACCGAGCGAGAGTTACAATTTGGCGCCTAAAGCAAGCGGCGTAATGCCAAATCTCGCCCTTTGCTTTAACGAAATTTTGTAAGCGAGCAGTAGTTTCATTGACATTTTAATGATAGAGCTTATCTTGCAAATAAATATCTACGCTTAACGTTTTAAGGCGCATCGAAGACGCAGTAAAAATTTTAAGCGGTTTTTCAGATGATTTGACAAAATTTTATAAATAGTCAATCTCGGTAAAGTGAGCTCGATTTTTACCTGTCAAAATGAATTTCCCAAGCAGGCGATGCAAAGGCGAGCAAAACTAACACGATGCTTCCTTTTGTAGCTTCCGCTGCTATACAGTATCATAATAAAGAGCGAGTAAAATTAACAAAAATAGCCGCTAAATTAAAATTTGCCTTTGCTGGCCGAGATAGAATTTGGCAAGTTAAGATAAAATTCCATTTACCGAGGTAAAATTGCAAATAAAAATTTTGCTCGTAGCTTTGCTTTTAAATTTTACCTTAACGGCTCATTGCTGGGCGCAGGCGAGCTGCGGGTTTCGAGCAGAATTTATCTTGACGCAAGCGCTTTGGCGGCGAGTAAAGATAAGACCGTGGTTTTAAATTTATGGAGATTTTAGATGAATAAATATGAATATTTTGCCGAAGACGATGACGGACACGACTTCGCAGGAACATCCGATCTAGCGGGCATAGAGCTTGCGAAAAGACGAGCTATGGAGGATCTGACGGATGAGGAGCTAGAGGATAAGCTTGCCGCGGATCTTTCCGTAAAACGAAACTACGCGAGCGCAGCGGGCGGTTACGACGATTTTACTAGCTTGGGATTCGAAAGTTCAGGCTTTACAAACACCCAAAACTACCTAAATTCAGAAAGCGGCGGAACAAAATTTAATAAAAGCAACAAAGCAAAATTTAAAGGACGCGACGACACAAATCTTTTAGCCAATCGAGGCAGCGAGAAATCCGCAACCGGAGCGAGCTACGGCGATTTCGCAGGCGCCAATTTTGTCGGCAAGGCGGATTACGCGGCGTTTGCGGGTGCGAACTTTACAGGCACGCAAAATCAAAATTACGCGGATATGGGCGCGCATGATTATGCAAGCCTTGCTGAAGGACGCGGTTACGGCAGTTTCGCGGGCGCACAAGACGAGCTACTACGCAACTACGATGCCGAGAAAAAAAAGGAGAAAAATCTCACGCTTTATCAGCTTTTAGTCGTTTATCTGCTGATCGGATTTGCGTTTTTGCTGACGGTGCCGGCGATTTACATCCGCAACGAAATTTATTACATCAGCCGCGACATCGCCGCTCTTCGCACTAAACACGAGGTTTTGCTTGAGGAAAATCGCGCGCTTAACAACGACATCGAATATCTACGCTATAAAAATGAAATTTTAGATCCACAAAGCGTGCAAGAAAATGGGCGCTGATGGGATTTTGCTCGCGGCGTTTGCATTTTTTGCTGCGCTAGTGCTTGCCCTGCTGATCGCGCTCGTGCTACAAAACCGCCGCATAAGCGATGCAAACTCCGCGCTTAGCGAGCTTTTAAGTGAAAGGCTCACGACTCAAAGTGCGAGAGCAAGTGCCGAGCTTTTTAAGCTAAATCAAAGCCTAAACGACGGCTTTAACGATAAGCTCTATTATCTTAATAGATCCCTAGGCGAGGGGTTGCAGCGCCAAAATAGCGCGCTTAGCGAGAATTTAAGCTCGCTAGATCGTGGCTTTAAGGACATAGCGGAAAATTTAGCGCGAATGAGCGAGCAAAATAAAACTTCACTGCAGGTGCGCGACGAAATCGCAAGGCTAAACTCGATTTTAGGCAACGTCAAGCTGCGTGGCAACTTCGGCGAGTACCGATTAGAGAGAATTTTATCGATGATCTATGGGCAAAACACCGCATTTTATGAGCTGCAAAAGCACCTACCAAACGGCAGGATCGCAGACTGCGCGCTGCATATCGCAAAAGGAAAAATCCTTTGCATCGACTCAAAATTCCCACTTCAAAGCTATGAAAAAATTATCGCCGCCTCCGCCTCAAACGACGCCGCAGCGCTTGCTAGTGCGGATAAGCAACTCGCCGCTGATATGAAAAAGCACGCCGCAGATATCGCGGAGAAATACATCATACCGCCTCTTAGCACGGAGTTTGCGGTGCTATTCGTGCCCAGCGAGGCGGTTTTCGTCTACGTCTGCGAGAAGCTGCCGCAGGTGCTTGAATACTGCGCGCAAATCGGCATTTTTGCGGCATCGCCCACGACGCTACTGGCGCTTTTAGGCACGATCCGCACCTTCGTAAAAGACGAGGCGCTCGCGCAAAATATAAAATCGGTAAAAGATGAAATTTACGCGCTAAAATCGGACTTTGAGGCGCATGCTAAGTATACGACGGCGCTTCAAACATACGCAGATAAGCTCGCCGTGCAAGCAGAGCTTTTAAACAAAAATACAAAATCTCTAAAAGCCCGCTTTGAGCGTTTTAGCGAACTGTGAGGCGGGCAAACGTAGCGTACAATGCAGCTTGGAGTGCTTTAGCAAGCTTATAACGCGGCGGAATTCCACAGGTGGGCGAGTGGCATTCAAATTAAATTTGCACCTCGCCTATTTTGCAAATAAAATTCCCATTTGGGGTAGATAGACGGAATTTAAAACTCAGCTTAATGGATTTGTTACGCGAGCAAGCAGAATTCAAAGGCTGTCTGACACGCATAAAATTTGATTAACTAAATTTCATGGGCGCGCGAGCTAATTCAATCCGCTTAAGCATTAAACGCCCTCGTCACGATGTGAGTAAGATCAATCGCTACGCTTTCCGCTCCAGAAATTCAGCGCTGCTATACCGAAACAAAATTTGACGCCACATATTGCATGCGTAAATTTGCGGTCGTGGGCAAATTCTACATTTCAGAGGTGAAATTCATGATTCATGAGCGAAATTTCGTATTTTGGCGAAACTTTAAAAAGCGGCTTATAGGCACTACGAATTTAAGACAATAGCGCTGCGAGCAGGATTAGCCGTTTGACGCTAAGAAATTTATGGGCGTTGCGCGGATATAATTTCAGATTTTGACAAAATTTCAAAAGCGATCTGCAAGCACGCAAAATTAATCTGCAATCCCAAAAGCTCGTAAATTTGCATTTTACGGCGACACAAAAACCTCGCGCATTAAAGCGTAGTCAAGATAAACATCGCACTAATACGCGGTGGTACTTTGGGCGGTTGGTGCAAGCGTAAAGCAAAAATCGCGGTTACTTGCAAGCTTAAACCCTCGCTCCGCATAAACAAGCCAAATAAAATTCTGCGCCGAATATTTCTGTCGCCATTCGTAAAATTTAAGCGCAATTTAACTTGCGAAATTTTACCAGCCACAGCAAGCGGCGTAAATTTTAAATTTAACTCGCGAAATTTTAAAGTCGTAGCATTCTGAGCGGCTAAATTATCGGCAAAGACCTTAAACTCTGCCTATCATAAAACTTTAGCTTTTGCATTGCAGGCTTGCACGGCTTTTTAAAATTATCCACCGGGCGACTTATTTTGTGAATCCAACGTTTATTCGGAGTAAAATTTCAAAAACGGGTACAAATCTCAAAACATACGCCGTATTTAAAAATACAAAAAGATTAGGCGCGCAATTTTACACGGCGGCAAGATGAAATTTTAAGTTCGACGCGACACCAAAACACACAAAATTCTCCTGCGAAATCATAAAATTCTAAAATTTCTCGACAAAAATCAAAGCCATGGCACTGCAAATTCGCCAAATACCTTCGCGCTAAAAATTCCAAAGCTCACCTTTGCAATCCAAAATAACTGAACGTCTAAATTCTGCGCGCAAATTAAAATTACCGAACGTAAAAACCGCATGCCAAGCGAAAAAATCGCACTGCACCTTAAAGCTATCCTAACGATCTCGTTTTACCGCCTTTATATGCCGCGAAAATCGCGCAGCAGGTCAAACCCGAGTAACAGGATTTTTGAGACCTGATTTTACGATCGATCCAAGCGCCTAGGCGCCAATTCAAATCTACTCGATGAAATTATTTATATTGAGGCTGCGAGGCTTTGACAGACGCATAAACGGGCATAACAGCCAACTCCACTCGACGGAATTTTTAGTGCGACTTTATACCGATCCGATTAATAAATCGTTCGTCGTCCGCCTCGCAGCTAAATTTTGGGGTATTGCTTTGCCACTTCAAGCCACTAATTCAAATCCGCGCGACGGAATTTTTGAGCGCGACTTCGCAACTTCAAGGCTTCGCGCCGATTCGATTAATAAATTGCGCGCTCCTTAGCCAATGCGCGCGTATGTGGCGCCGTTATATGATTACCGCAACTTGGCGCACCAAGCTAAATACGGGCATGAATAGACATCGTGCCCATGCTTCACGCCACGACTTTGTATCGCTAGATCCAAACGTACGTAATAAATTTTAGATATTTTTTTGCTTGACGCAAAATTTTCAATAGTTTTTAGAGATTTTATAAAATTTTAAGTGCTTTGCACCGCTGCGATACAGCCGTACAACCGCACCAAATCAGCGCTGCTACTTATCGGTCGCGCAATTTTCGTTGTAGTAGGCGATGGTGCGCTCGTACTCGTCGTAAGCCTGTATATAATCGTTCGCGACGCTTGGGTTTGCGTATCGATCCTCTACCGCCAAAAGCTTCGCCTCTAGCTCTTTGTAGCGCCCATAAACCTCCGCACAAGCACGATCATGGGCGTCACCCTGCAATATTATTGACTTATCAGGACCTGCACTCGCGCAGCCTCCGAGCCCTAAAACGACGGCGCAAAACGCACCACATAAAATTAAGCTTTTCAAAATTCTTTCCTTATTTCAAGTAAATAAATTCGGCGTAAAAAGAGGTGTGGTTATAAGCCGAGTTCCGTTACAGCGGTCATTTATCTAGACCGATTTTTGCAAATCGGTTCGAGCGAACGGTTCGAATATAAGACGAAACCACCCGTTCTTGCTGCAGGTTGGGTTTGCATTGCCGCTCGTGTCTCCACGCGCGCGGTGGGCTCTTACCCCGCCCTTTCACCCTTACCGCTTGCGCGGCGGTTTGCTTTCTGTTGTACTTTCCCTAGGGTTGCCCCCGGCGTCCGTTAGACGCAACCTTGTCTTATCGCAGCTCGGACTTTCCTCTCCTTGCGGAGCGACCGCACGCCACACCCGAGCGCAATTATAGCTTTTTTGGCTTAAATTTTGCGGCGCGCGGAATTTAAGGGGTGGAATTTTTGGCGTGAGCAAGTATAAACTCCCGGCCCTGCACCATTGCCGCTGGAGGATGACGACGATAAAGAAGCTAATAAATTAAATCACATCTTTAACAAAAAAGAGCATAAATTAGATGATTTTTTAAATAAATTTGAAAATAATCAACAACAAGCTTATAATGCTATAATTAAAAAACTTGAAAAAGATATGGCAAATAGTAAGTTGCCAAATAATTTTACTAATGGTCATAAAGTCAATATTAAAGGCTATGAAATTACTGTACGTGGAGTTATAAAAAATGGAAAACCAAAAATCGGAACGATGTTTATCCCTTGATAATTTTACGGATATTGCAAATATCGAAGCTGAAATTATTAAGCTAATAAGTGATGATTTAAGCGATTATGCGCTTTATGAGCAGTTTAAAAATTCAAAAATTACAAAAAGAGAGGTTTCGACAGCCGGATATTATTGCCATTTCAAGTGTAAAAAAATATTAGAAAAAAGCAAAAACAACGGTTTTATCGGCAATGTAAATTTAACGCTTTCTAATGAAAACATTGGAGGAGCAATGGTTCTTTTGGAAAATGGAATTTTAAAAATGTTAGAATGCTACTTTTGGGAAGAGAATAATTTTTTTGAAAATATGGTAAACGAGCGATAGTAGATAAAAGACTTAAGCGATTTTAAGCTTAATAATATTTTGCTGGTTATTGACGAAAATAAATTTGGACAACTATAAAAAGGTGAAATTTAGCAAATTTTACCTACGGCCGAGCAGAATAAAATTTTAAATTCTATGGCTTAGGCAAAACGGCGCGCTTCCTACGATGAAATTTCACGAAATTTCATAAAATTTTATCTACCGCGCAAATTTAAACCCACGTAGCTGGTTTTGAAATTCCGTAAAATTCCGCGCGATATGGCGTGATTTGACGTGGGCGTGACATGGGACGCGCGAGCCCTAATTCGCGACGCAGTGCGGCGCGTCGTAGCGCAAGTGCGGCGTGAGCCCTACTCCGCGGCCGCGATTTGACGTGGTGCGGCACGAGTCTTACCCTGCGGCGCGATGCAGCTCAATCCTCGTCCGTCGCGGCGCCTTCGAATACATTTCGGTGCAAAATTTCTTCCAAAACGACCGTCGCGTAAGAGCCTTTCGGCAGGTAAAAACTGAAGCTAAAATGCGCATTTTGCACATCGTAGGCGTGCTGCACGCGCTCCATAAAGCTCCACGCAAACCTGCGCGAGCCGTTCATTTGCGCCTCAAGCTCGCGAGCAGGCGCGAAAATCTCATCTTCAAATCTGCCGCCAAGCCCGCTAGCTCGCAGCTTCGCTCGCCCCGCGATAAGGCCTGCGCTCGTGATTTCTCGCCTCGCAAACCGCTCGCACTCCGCGCCCAGATCGTCGCAGCTAAAAAACACGCCGTGCGGAAAATGTCCTAAAATCTCGCCTCTTAGCAGCTTAAAAAACTGCGGCTGAGCCACGATCTCGCGCGCCTCCTCCTTGCTTAGCCCATAAATTTTAGCAAACTCTCCAAGGCTAAATTCCGCGGCAAATTTTGAAATTTCGACCCGCTCGCTAAGCCAGCGATTGAAAAGCTCGCTCTGATAGGCGCTGATTAGAAAGTCGCGCATTTTTGGGTTTTTAAGCCGCCTCTGTCCGCGCAGCACCTCCTCGCCCTGAGCTGCGTTGTCGCCGAACTTGCCGAAGCGCTGATAGCCGAAGTAGTTCGCAAAGCCCTCGCGCTCTAGCGTATCTAGCGCGGCTGTGAGCTTGACGGCGTCGGGTGGCAGGACCTTTTTTAGGCGGATGAAAAAGTCGTTGCCCTTTAGATGTCCGATTTTAAGCTTGTTTTTGTGCCTTTGCACGCTTAAAATTTTAAGGCTCTCGTGCGAAAATCCGCCCAGCGCAGGCTCAAATTTAGCAGGCATGCTAACGTGCTGCGTCGTAAGCCCCTGCTTGTCCTTAAGCCCCGCGTAGCCGAACTCGCGCATCTTTGCACCCGTGCACTCGCTTAAAATCCGCAACGCCTCGTGCGTGCTGATGCCCTTTTTTTGCAGCAGCAAAATGCAGTGCTCGCCTTCACCACTAGGCTCGTAAAGCGGCACTTCGCGCACGACGAAATCGCTGGAGTTTTTACTAAAATGCGCATTTATCGGCGCGTGATTTAGGGTGTATAAATTTTTCATAGCCGGCCTTTGCGTTAATCTAAGGCTCAATTTTATAAAATTGAGCCTAAAAAACTCATTATTAAGGCAAATTCTAGTATCATTCGCCATAAAAAAAGGATGAAAAATGCTAATCAGGCTCTTTCGCTTCGATCCTCGCTGCGACGTCACAAGCTACTTCAAACCCTATGTTTATGAAAGCGCGCCCTTTGCCGATCTTGCGGCGCTGCTTGACGACATCTACGCGCACGATCCCTATTTTAGCGCACAGGGGGTGGAATTTGTAAAAATCGGCGGCACCGCGGTAAGCGTAAAAGAGCCGCTAGATACGCTGATAGCGCACTTTGGAAGCGAGCTAATCATAGCCCCTCTTAGCGAAAAAGAGTCGATTAAAGATCTGCGCTGCGAGCCGAGGGCGTTTTTGGATAAATTTAAAGCTTTCGAGAGCATCGCGGACGCTGCTGATTTCGAGTTTTACAAAAGCCTCGCGCCTTATTTTTACTCGACGAAAATCCCCGCATGCTCGCAGGAGTTCTTGGGCAACAGCGCCTTTATCTTCGCGCACCGCCTGATGCAGACGCACCCGAGCGAGCGTATGAGGGTTTTAGAGATCATCGAGCCGCAGATGGCGTATTTTACGAAGTGCGACGCCGTGGGGATGGAGTTTGACGACCGCGCGGCATACAGGGCGTTTTGCGATATTTTAAAATACGAGCCCGCGCGCAGCAATAAAATTTTAAGCGCGCAGAGCATGGCGGAATTTGACGCAGCGGGCGCGAAGCACAATTTTAGCGGCTTTAACGTCGCCGTGTGGTACGACGAGGCTGCGGAGGAGCTGGCTAGCAGGCTGGGCGCGCAGATCGTGCACTTTGGCTGCGAAGGCGCGCCGCTTGGAGCGCAGATATATGAGCGCGAACGGGAGTGCGCGCTGCGGCTGGGGGGCGAAATTTTATTTGACGCGTTTGATAGCGGAAGCGATTTTTTGCTACTGAATTCCAAGCTTGCGCTTGATTTTTTAGACGGCAGAAGCGATGAAATCCAAAGGCTTTTCGGCAGAGGTCTCGCGGGCTTTTATCTAATCGCGACGGATGAGCTCATCGCTCTAGCTCGCGGCGAGAGGCCCGACTTTTCGGCACGCAAGTTAAAGCCGACGCTGATTTAAGCGGACGAGGTTTTAAAATTTATCCTATTACGACGGTAAAATTTTAAATCGACTGTATATTGATGATCGGCATAAAGCAAATAGTTTTCTTAATCGCAGGCGGTTTAATCATCTACTATTTCTTTAATTCGGTATTTGCTTGTTTTGCCTTGTGGCTCGTATTCTTACTTTGCTATAAATTGACTATTAAAGCTTACCTTTAATTTCTCTTTTAAAGTAAAATTTTCTAGTCCAACTCCGCCACCGCCATATATGTTTAAAATTTTTCTCAAAATATCTATAATTTCATCGCTGGTTGTATTCTCGGCATCTGTTTTTATATCGTGAAGCTCATAAATAATTCTATGCGGATCGCCAATCGTTTCATCATTAAAAATCCGCCTCAAGTCCAGCTCTATATCGTTACTTTTATAATGCAATAACCATATCGTTTTAGTTAAGGCATAATCTCCTATATCTCTTAAATGATCATGCAATATACGAATTAGCCAAGTGTTATTTTCTCGGTCTATACACCAATCTAATCTTTCTAGGAACCATAGACTAATTTCATCATCATCATATTTTTTGCGTATTTTGTTTATCGTTTCCAATAAACTATATTTTTCAATATCCTCTTTTGAAATACGCTCTGTAACAAACGCCACCTTATCTCCTTTTCTTTAAATTTTAGATCTGAAAATTACTTGAATATTCTCTTTAGGGATAAAATACGTTATAACGTCTCCTCCCTTAAACTCATTTAAAATTTCTTTTAAAATATCTACAATCTCCTGCTTTGTTATATCCCCAAGATCGCTTCTTATAGATTCCAGTTCATATATTAGTATAAACGGATTATCCGTATCTTTTTTACCGGTATATTCATTATGTATATTCCTCAGATCGATTTCTATATCTTTACCCTTGTAGTGCAAGATCCATATAACTTCGCCGCTATAATTCATATCTCTTGGATCCCCAATAATAATACTACGCACTACAAAAAGCCAAATACCCCTATCTCGATCTATGCACCAATCTCTCGAATTTAAATCTACCCAATCAAGCTCACCCTGATGATATTTTCCACATATCTCATTGCACGGTTTTAGCAAATCGTATTTCTCGATATCCTCTTTTGAAATTTCCTCTGTAACAAACGCCACTCTCTCCTCCTTAAGAATTTAAAATTTTAAGACTGCTTGCGGGTTGCCGCCGCCTTTGCTCTTGCGACAAATCGTTTAGCCATTTGCGCAAATGGCTAAATATACGCTAAATTTTATCTTGCCGCGCCGCGCAAATTTTAAAATTTCGCTTTTATACAGGCGCTGTTTTCTTGCGGGTCTCTCGCCGATAACTCGCCGCCTGCCGCTTAGATGAAATTTTAAAATTTAGCCGTTCGCCGCGCACGTACCGCGTATGAAAACTCCACAATCCGCCGCTAAATTCCATTTGCGGCCGCCAAAAATCGCGCGGGCTTGTGCGAGATAAAATTTTATAAATTCTGTCATCTACGCAAACGGACGAAATTTTAAAATTCCACGCCGCAAATCAAAGCGCAAATAAACGCGCCGTCGCGCAGAAATCGCGCGAACTAACAAAAGTCGCGTTTAAATTTCATCGATAAATTTATGAATTCTGCCTACGCTTCGGCGGTTTCGTTTTCGTCGATTACGGCTTGCATCGTGTCTCTGGCGTGCTGCAGCCAATCTTTATCGCTCGTGTCGAGCAGGTCTAGGTAGATGATTTTGATGTGTCCGCTGTGGACGGTGAAATCGTGAGAGTTTGCGATGTGCTGCGTGCCGATAAGCACCACGGGCTGGACGCGCAGACCAAGCTTGCTAACGATCGCTTTGGCGCCGCTTTGGAATTGCAAAAGCTGCGTGCCGCGATGTCTGGTACCCTCGGGAAACATCGTGATGACGCGCCCTTCGCTCACGCGCTGCTGCACTTCGTGCACGATCCGCACCAGATCGCGCGGATTTGAGCGATCGACTTGGATCATCTTCGGAAGAGTGATGATTTTGCCAATAATAGGGATGTCTGCGATCTCCTTTTTAGCGATCCAACAGATATCGGCAGGATGGGTTTCTTCGAGCACGACGATATCCATTATGCTTTGGTGGTTGGCGATTACTAGCTGCGCGCGCGGATCGGGGGTACCTATGATCTGGATATCGTATCCAATGCCGTAGCGCTGGAAGCGCCCCCAAATGCGGCGAAAGCGGCGATGAGAGGAGTTTTTCACCGCCATGGCGATCACGACGCAAACGACGGTAAAAATAAACCAAATCGCGTAAAATAGCGCTCTAATCCTTGCTAAGCTCATCTTTTTTAACCCAGCCGATCTTGTTGCCGCCCAGCATGATTTTATAAAATTCCTTATTAGTGCCTAAAATTTCAACCTTTTCGGGATTTTTAGTCACGTAAAACACGGTGGAGCTTTGCATAGGCAAAATTCTAACCGGGGAATTTTGCGCGATACTGCCCGTGCCGTAAGGCCTTTGCGCATAGAAATTTACCGCCAAAATCAGCACCGCAAAGATAAGCGGCGTGATATTTTTACTAAGCAGAAACATCACCAAAAGCACAGCAGCTAGCGTGTAGATCGCGATCTGCTTATAGGCTTCGAACTTGCTCTCTTTCGGATTTAGCCCGATCTGCGTGCTAAGATCCTCGGCGCGCGGATTAAGCTCAAGACCGAAATTTTCAAATTTTTTAGTATTAAGATTGAAATAGCTGAAGTCTAAATTTGTGATATTTTTATCCACGACGGCGAAATAATATCCACTCTGACTTGCGTATGTGCCGCGTACGGAATCCACACCCTGCTTGATAATGGCTGGATTATCGATACTAAAAGCGCTGATTGCGCCGTTTCGGATACCAAGATCAAGCGTGAGTAAATTTGAAGCGTCGTCAAATTTTGTAGTTTTGTAGTTTTTAAGTTTCAACTCGTCGGCTACGATATGCGAAAAATTAGGCTTCGTATCAAGCTTCATAAATTCCGGATTATCAGGTTTGATAGAGCTTTTTTCAAAAAATTCTCCGTTACGCTGCAGCGTCAAAACGAGCTCATTTATCTTATCGCTCTTATCGCTTGCCGCAAACCACAGCGTCGTCTCAAACATCTCGTCGCCCTCAATCCACGTAAGATTGTCGGCATTAAGCCACTTCATACCGTTGGTGCGGCTGATCTCTAGCTTTGGCTTAACGGTGATTTTCTGCCCCAAATATACGGCGAAATCAATCTTAAAAATTTGATTGCAATACACCTTCCTAGGCATCCCGCTGGCTTTTAGCGTAAGCTCCTTAGGCTTAATGTCCTGATAGACCTTATCGTCGGATACATCAAGATCGACTTCGTTAGTAGGCGCCAAAGCCTTAAGATCGTCGATGCTTAGATTATCCATCGACATAACCTCTTTTTTATTATACTTCAGCATCACCTTGGAATTATCGCGCGTCTGCGGCTCGTCGGGCTTATCCTCAGCTTTTTTCGGTGCGTATTTACTTAGATCATCAAGCGAATCGATCTCAATCTCCGGCGCAGCAAACGCAAGCGTGCAGACACCTAAAATAGTAAGAATTTTTTTTAGCAAATTAAGCCTTTTAGCATTTTCTCTCCGTCTGTGCCGCCTAAAATAGGCTCTATCGCGCGCTCAGGATGCGGCATCAGGCCGAAAATCTTTTTGTTTTTATCGCAAATCCCGGCGATTGCGTCCACTGAGCCGTTTGGATTTAGATCCGCGCCTTTTGCATCGCAGTATTTCAAAAGCACACAGTCCTCGTCGTATAGCGATTTCAGCGTATCCGCAGACGCATAATAGTTTCCCTCGCCATGCGCGATCGGGATATTTAAAATTTCGCCCTTATCGCAACAGTGCAGAAATTTATTATCGTTTGAAACGACGCGCAAATTGTGAAATTTTGAGATAAAGCTTAAATTTATATTTTTATTCATCGCGCCTGCGAGCAAGCCTAGCTCCAAAAGCATCTGAAAGCCATTACAGATGCCTAAGATATAGCCGCCGCGCGCAGCATGAGCGAGAACCGCCTTCATCACCGGGCTAAATTTGGCAATAGCAGCCGTCCGCAGATAATCTCCGTGGCTAAAGCCGCCGGGAAGCACGATCAGATCGGCATTTATGTCGATTTCTTTATGCCAGATTATCTGCGTTTCGCAACCAAGCTTATCAAAGGCGTATTTGCTGTCGCGCTCGCAGTTGGTGCCTGGGAAATTGACGATCGCTACCTTCATATCACGATCTCGTAGTCTTCGATGATGGTGTTTGCCAAAATTTCATCGCACATCCTAGCGACATCGGCATAAATTTTATCCCTATCCTCGCCATCTAGCTCAAGTACGATCTGTTTGGCTACGCGCACATCTCGCACGCCGCTAAATCCAAGCGCAGCAAGGGCGTGCAAAACCGCCTTGCCCTGCGGATCGAGCACGCCCTGCTTAAGCCTTACGTTTACGATTACCTTCATCGCTTATCCTAAAATTCTACGCAAGACCTCTTCGTAGGCCACTTTTACGCTACCGAGATCCTGTCTAAATACGTCCTTATCGAGCTTTTTGTCGGTCTGTTTATCCCAAAAGCGGCAGCTATCGGGGCTGATCTCGTCTGCAAGTAGAATATTGCCGTCCTTATCCCTGCCAAGCTCGATTTTGAAATCCACGAGCTTCAAATTTCGCTCGTCGAAAAATTTAATCAAGATTTCATTGATCTTGCGTGCGATCTTTTTGAGCTCGTCAAGCTCGCTTTGGCTCTTTACGGCGCCAAGCAGCAAGCAATGCTCGTCGTTTAGGATCGGATCGCCCAGCTCGTCGTCTTTGTAGCAAAACTCTACCAGAGCAAACGGAAGCTTCGTGCCCTCTTTGATGCCTAGGCGCTTTGTAAGCGAGCCGGTGGCAATATTGCGAGCGATGATCTCAAGAGGGAAAATCTTGCATTTTTTTACGAGCTGCTCGGTCGGACTGATCGTCTCAACAAGCGCGGTGGCGATGCCGTGCTTTTTAAGCAGATCAAAAATCAGCGTCGAAATTTTGCAATTCAGCGCGCCTTTGCCGCTCTCTTCGGCTTTTTTGACGCCGTTAAACGCCGTCAGCGAATCTTTAAATTCCGAGATTAAAAGGTCGTCACTTTCGTTAACCGACCACATCTTTTTGCCCTTGCCTTCGTAGATAAGCTCTTTTTTGGTAGCTTGCATCACACTCTCCTTACTTGATGTTTAGAATTTTTATCGCGTCTATTGCGGTTTTTAACTGGATATCATTATTAATCTGCTCTGCTGTTATGAAATTTTTCTCATCCTTTTTCTGCTCGTCTTTTTTCTCTTTTTTATCGGTCTCAACCTTAGCAAGCTCGCTTTTTAGGTGCTTTTTAAGATCAGCTTCTTTTAACGAGAATTCATCCTCGTCACGGCTCGGCACCTTGCCCGGCGCCACTATGAGATCAGGCGTCACGCCCACCGCTTGGATAGTGCGGCCGCTTGATAGATAGTAACGCGCTATGGTTAGTCGCAAGGCTTCTTTATCCTCGATCGGGAGGATCACCTGCACGCTTCCCTTGCCAAAAGTTTTTTCACCGACCAACACAGCGCGCTTTAGATCCTGAAGCGAGCCGCTTACGATCTCGCTTGCGCTTGCGCTGCCGCCATTAACCAAAACCACGAGCGGCAGATCGGTGATCTTCTTTTTAGGATCGGCGTTATGCGCTTCAGTTTCGTTTTTCGCGCGCCCTTTTTGAGAGACAATAAGACCTTTGCCGACGAATAAATTCACAAGTCCGATCGCTTGATCCAAAAGCCCGCCCGGGTTGTTTCGCAGATCCAAAATAATACCCTTGGCGTCTCTGTGCTCTTTTATAAATTTGCTCGCGTCTGAAACTACGTGCTGATCGAAATTCGTAACGCGCAGATATAAAATTTTATCATCCTCGATCATCTTGGCATAAACCGATTCCACTTTGATTATGTCGCGTATGATCTCGACGTCGAAAGGCTTGCTAACGCCTTTGCGTACAATCGTTAGAGTGATTTTGGTTTTCGGCTTGCCGCGCATCTTCGAGACCGCATCGTCGATCGTAATGCCGAAGGTCGCATTGCCGTCGATACGCAATATCACGTCGTTGGCCTGAATGCCTTTCTTGTCGGCAGGAGTGCCCTCGATAGGCGAGATGACGGTTAGAGCGCCGTCTTTCATACCCACTTGAATTCCAAGCCCACCGAACTCGCCCTCGGTCTGGACTTTCGTGTCGTTAAACGCCTTTTCGTCCATATAGCTTGAGTGCGCGTCGAGGTTATTCATAAGCCCCGAGATCGTCTTGTCCACAAGCTCCGAGAATGTCATCTCATCGACATAATTGTTTTCGACGATCGCAAGTGTTTTGGTAAGCTTAGCTAGCGCCTCCAGACGCGTTTTTTCGCTGTCTGGCTTTTTGGTCGCGTTGACCTCTCTGGCTTGTAAATTTCCGGTAAAAAAACTAACGCCTAAAAATAGAGAAAATATGAATCCCAAGCCGAAAAAGAGGTGTTTTTGTCGCAAAGTTTATCCTTGAAAGTAAAATGGAGTGAATTTTATAGAAAATTGGCTAAAAATAAGGTAAATTTCATACGAAATTTGCGCGTTTACAGATAAATTTAAAGCGAAAATTTTAAAATCTCACTAAAAAACCTTGACATAAAGACACTAAAGTTATATAATGCAATCAACTTCAACTTTAGGAGAAAATTTATGAATGAAACTATTGAAATTTTAACCGATAAAATGCGCTCTTTGCTCGAAAGCAGCGTTTCTTTGGCGATCCATTCCAAAAATAGCGAAGTGGGCGTATTGCACATGCTCTGGGCTTTGGTAGCCGACAGCGGCTCGGTGCTAAATCAAATTTTTAATAAATTTAGCATCGAAAAAACCGCGGTCGAGCTTGAGATCAAAAGCGAAATTTCAAATTTGCCTACGAGCTCAAATGTCACGAAGGAAAACGTGCGAATCTCGCGCGAGCTGATGAACTCCCTAGAGCTCGCAAAAGGGCTGATGACGAGCTCGGGCGATAAATTTATCGCCGTAGATACCTGGCTGATCGCAAATTTAAACGCTGATCCGCTAAAGAAAATTCTGTCTAAATTTGCAGATCTTAGCGAGATCAAAAAGGAGCTAGAGGCGCTTCGCGGCGGTAAAAGCATCGATTCGCAAACCGCCGACGAGACGCTTGAAGCGCTTAGTAAATTCGGCGTCGATCTCACCGCCAAGGCAATCGCGGGCGAGCTTGATCCGGTAATCGGTCGCGACGAGGTTATTTCGCGAATGATGCAAATTTTAATCCGCAAGACGAAAAACAACCCCATCCTACTCGGCGAGCCGGGCGTTGGAAAAACCGCGGTCGTCGAGGGTCTTGCACAACTGATCGCCAAAAAAGAGGTACCGCTCAGCCTGCAAAACAAACGCGTCATCGCGCTTGATATGAGTGCGCTGATCGCGGGCGCAAAGTACCGCGGCGAGTTTGAAGATAGACTCAAAGCCGTCATAAACGAGGTCGTAAAAGCCGCAAACGTCGTGCTTTTCATCGATGAAATTCACACCATCGTAGGCGCGGGCGCAAGCGAAGGCTCGATGGATGCCGCAAACATCCTAAAGCCCGCCCTTGCGCGCGGCGAGCTACATGCGATCGGCGCTACGACGCTGAAAGAGTACCGAAAGTATTTTGAAAAAGACGCTGCGCTTCAGCGCCGCTTCCAGCCCGTGACGGTCGCGGAGCCTAGCGTGAGCGAGGCTACGGCGATCTTGCGCGGCATAAAAGAGCGGCTAGAGGTGCATCACAACGTCACCATCACCGATAGCGCGCTTGTGGCGGCTGCAAGGCTAAGCGACCGCTACATCAGCGATAGATTTCTGCCGGATAAGGCGATCGATCTCATTGACGAAGCGGCGGCGGAGCTTAAAATGCAGATCGAAAGCGAGCCCAACGAGCTTGCCAAGGCTAAGCGCGACATCCTCACACTTCAGGTCGAAAAGGAAGCCCTTAAGATGGAGGATGACGGCAAAAACGACGAGCGGCTCGCGCAAATCGACAAAGAGATCGAAAATTTAACCGAGCAGAAAAACGCGCTTCAGGCTAAATTTGAAAACGAAAAGTCCGTATTCGGCGGCATCAGCGAGGCGAAAAAAGCAATCGATAGCCTTAAAAACGAAGCTAGCCTAGCAAGACGCAACGGCGATCTTAGCAAGGCTGCCGAGATCGAATACGGCAAGATCCCCGCCGCGCAGGCGAAGGTTAAGGAGCTTGAGGCGAAATGGGACGTGATGAAAGAAAACGGCGTGCTTTTGAGAAACCGCGTGGACGAGGAGAGCGTGGCCGAAATTTTAAGCAAATGGACGGGCATCTCGGTAAGTAAAATGCTCTCCTCCGAAAAGGAGAAATTCCTTCACATCGAGGAGCATCTAAAAGAGAGCGTCGTGGGGCAGGACGAGGCGCTACACGCCATCGCTCGCGCCGTCAAGCGCAACAAAGCGGGGCTCGTGAATGAAAACCGCCCGATCGGAAGCTTTTTGTTTTTGGGCCCTACCGGCGTCGGCAAGACCGAAAGCGCAAAGAGCTTAGCTAGATTTTTATTCGACGACGAGCGAGCGATGATCCGCTTTGATATGAGCGAATATATGGAAAAACACAGCGTCAGCCGCCTGCTCGGCGCGCCTCCAGGATATGTGGGCTACGACGAGGGCGGACAGCTTACCGAAGCGGTGCGCAGAAAGCCCTACTCCGTGCTGCTTTTTGATGAGATCGAAAAGGCACACAAGGACGTTTTTAACATCCTGCTTGGAATTTTAGACGACGGACGCGCGACCGATAATAAGGGCGTTACGGTCGATTTTAAAAACACGATCATCATCCTAACGAGCAATATCGGCTCGGCTAAGATTATGGAGCTTGACGCCAAAAATGCAGACAAGCCGCGCGAGGTCGCGCTTGCAGAGCGAGAGGAGGCAATAAAGGGCGAGCTGAAAAATTATTTCAAGCCCGAATTTATCAACCGCTTGGACGACATCGTGATCTTCAACGCCCTAAGCGAGGACGATCTTATAAAAATCGTGGGCATTATGTTTAAGAGCCTGCAAAAAACACTCGCAAACCGCGGCATTGGCGCAAGCTTGAGCGAAGATGCCAAAAAGCTCATCGCCTCGGCGGGCTTTGATATCGAATACGGCGCAAGGCCGCTGCGCAGGGCGCTTTACGATCTAGTGGAGGATAAGATCGCCGATATGATCCTAAGCGACGAGATCAAAACCGGCGATCGGATCGAAATCGGTGCGCGTGACGGCGAAATAGAGATAAAGAGAGTGAAGTAAAATTCGGCGGAATTTATCCTGCTGGGTAAATTCCGCGCTTTGGTGGAACAAATTTGGCGAGGTAAATCTAAAATACTTTATTAATATAAATTGGGCGAATAATCTATCTCCTTGGGAATTGAAACTTGGTATTTTGCGCCATGATAGGATCGGCGCATAGTAGAATTCCATCCCGTTGGGAATTGAAACCTCTTTTGGTGGGAATTTGTAACCTACCCTCTATTGTAGAATTCCATCCCGTTTGGAATTGAAACTTCTGCCACTGCATTTTATAGCGTCCCGCAGGAATGTGGAATAATTCTATCCTTTGGGAATTGAAACGCCTAAATGGGCTTATTGCACGATTTGCGTAGGCGGCAGAATTCATCTTATTTAAATCAAAACGGATCTACGCGATGCAACTTTTACGGCGGAAATGGATAGAATTCTCATCTCGCTATAAAATTTAAAAAGATTAGTTGTGGCTGGGATAGGATACAGCATGGGGCACTTATGCGAAATTTCATTCGGTTTCAATTTGCCACCAAATATATTAAATATAGGTTACGAATGAAATTTTGGAGTTACTCACAAATTAAAATTTTAACGAACTGTATATTTGCCGCAATATAAATAGATTTAAATACAACTCATTTAATAGCAATTCAAAATATTTATAAAAATGTACGCTATGGATCTTAAAAGCTAGGTTAAAGAAGGAATTCTGCATTAATTTTAATTAAATTTACGCTACAAATTTAAGATCATGTGCCAAAGTATAGAATTTAAAATTAAATTTAGATGATGCCAAAGAGGCAGAAAGATGGAAAAAATTTTATAAAGCAGAATTTGGTAGCATCCTCTGAAACTGCAAAACAAAGAATATCGGCGTGGTCGTCATAAAAAGGAAAAATCATCTAAATTTAATGGATACTACCACCTTTGCCACATAAAGTATAATAAATAAATGCCTCCACCAATTATTTTTTAAAATTTTTAAAAAATTTCTTCAAAACCGTCTTATAAAAAATCGCGAATTTCGACTCTTTTTTCTCATAAATCACGCGAAAGACACCCTGCAGATCCAGCTTTTCTTGCAAAGTAATGTTTTGCACTCTACTCTCCTATAAGTTTTTTTATCTTATGCAGCACAAACGCAGCGTCGTCGCTATCGAGCTCGCACAACATCTGGCATATCGCGGTCGCGGCTTGCGGCTTGGTCGTGCCCAAGCGCCAGTCCTGATACGTCCGCATCGACACGCCTAACCTCTGCGCCATCGCGGCATGCGAGATCTTTTTGCCGTTGTTTTTAGCTTCGACGGCATTGTGCAAAATGTTGAATATATCGCTCGTTTCTAACATATGAAAATTATACAATTTTATTCGTTAATTATACATAAAATCGTATAAAATTAATAAAAATCGTGTTATTCATAAGTAAAAATAGCAAAACACTTCGTTTATACGTGTGAATTATACAGAATACTGCATAAAATAAACATAAAATTTTATAAAATTTTGCATATTATGCCGTAAAGATGAACCGGCTTGCACAAACAGGCATCTTATAGAACGGCACATTAAATTTTAAACCGGGATAGAATGAAATTTTACATATCGAAGCTTTCGGGATTTGATTTTTTTGATCGGTTCTGGTAGCAATTACAAACAAGATGTAATTTTACCCTATGCCGAGCCATATCTGCCGGCACAAAGAGCGTTTCAATTCCCAACGGGATGGAATTCTACGTCTCGCAGTTCTTCACAATCTCTTCCGCTTGAGCGTTTCAATTCCCAACGGGATGGAATTCTACCCTTCGGCGAGATCGGCTACCGCCTCACAAAAAGCAGTTTCAATTCCCAGCGGGATGGAATCCCGCTAAAGATCTTAAATGAAAAGCTGTAAAATCCAATGCATTTCTATATATTAGGAAATAAATTCCTAATGAGGCAATTCCTGGCAAGTAAAGTCTCCCTAGCAATTCTTAGCGAGTAATCTCCATTGGCAAGATTCAACCCTTTTTCTTATCCTTCTTGTTCTTGCGGGAGGGGCTTTCCAGCTTGCGCCAAGCCTCGCTTTTTTGGCTGTCCTCCATTAGCACTATCTCCCTGGCGCCGTTTCGCACGAGGTTCGGATCCACTGCAAGCTCCTTTGCATCGATCTTTTCAGGATAGTCTATGCGTGAGAGGATGCAGCGGAAGGCGTTTAGCCGCGCGATCTTTTTGTCGTTGCTATCTAGGATCGTCCACGGCGCAAACTCGGTATTTGAAGCGAGCAGCATCGAGTATTTTGCGAGCGTGTATTGATTCCACAGCTCCTGCGATCTCGCATCCACCGGCGAGAGTTTATATTGCTTCAGCGGATCGGTACGGCGCGATTCAAAGCGCCTTTTTTGCTCCTCTTTGGAGACTGAGAAGTAAAATTTAAACAAAATTATCCCCGCACTTACCAAAAGCTCCTCAAATTTAGGCACTTGGCGCAGGAAATCTTTGTGCTCGGCGTGCGTGCAAAAGCCCATCACCGGCTCAACCATCGCGCGGTTGTACCAGCTGCGGTCAAATATCGTGATCTCGCCGCCGCTGGGTAGGTGCGCGACGTATCGCTGGAAGTACCACTGCGTCTTTTCGACGTTGCTCGGCTTTTCGAGCGCTACGATGCGGCATCCGCGTGGATTTAGATGCTCGGTTAAACGCTTGATCGTGCCGCCTTTGCCCGCCGCGTCGCGCCCCTCCATCAAAATCAAAATTTTTAAGCCTTTTTCTTTTACGAATTTTTGCAGCTTCAAAAGCTCGATCTGATATCTTTCAAGCAGCGTTTCGTAGTCTTTGAACGAGATTTTTTCGTACTTTGAGCTTTTAAATTCTATCTCTTTCAGTGCTATTTCGCCTGTTTCGGTTTTGATCTCTTTGCTCATATCGCCTCCTAAAAATTTTGAGGAATTTTACAAAAAAGTTCTTTATATTACACTATAAATTCATACTTATTACGTTAGAATGTAGGAAAAAATTTCAAAGGATAAAATTTGATCAGATCACTTATTTTGGCAGCGCTTTTTCTTTTAGGTTTAGGCGCCGAGCCCCTGAAACCCTCCGATGCGTTCAAGCTTAACGCGACGGCGCAAAGCGATAGCGTAACGCTAAGCTTTGATATCGCGGACGGGGTCTATCTCTATCAAAACGAGATAAAAATTTTCATTGGCGGCGCGGAGGTGACGAATTTAATAAATCTGCCCGCCGCGACCGAATACAAGGATTATAAAATTTACGAGGGCAAATTTAGCATCGCCGTGCCTTTGGGCCTCGTGCTTGCAAATGCTGCAGACAGCGATGATTTCGTGCTTAGCGGTGATTTCCTGGGCTGCACGAAATCGGGCTTTTGCTACCAGCCGCAGCAGTTCGGCTTTAGCTTCAAGCGCGTGGTGGAGGGCTATCAGATCAGTAAAATTTCAAACTCCGAGCTGAAAAAATACCGAAGCGGCGTAAATTCCGCGCAGATTTCTACCGCATACAGCGCACAAAGCGGGACTGTAAATTTTAAAAGCAATGCCGCAGCTTCGGGCGCCGCGGCAAATTCTGAGGCAAACTCGCACGCGACGGGAAATTCCGCGGCAAGCTCGGCAGAAAGCGCTGCGGTAAATTCCAACGAAACCTCCGCGCAAAAAACTTCTCGCGGCGCAAATCCCATCTCCGAACAGGATAAAATTTTAAACGTTCTTAGCGGCAAGAGCTTCATCGCGGCGATCTCGCTGTTTTTCGGCTATGGCGTGCTGCTCTCGCTAAGCCCTTGCGTCTATCCGCTCATCCCGATCCTCTCGTCGATCATAGTGGCAAAAACCTCCTCGAAGCCGAGCGCGAAAAAAAGCCTCGCCGTAAGCCTCGCGTATATTTTCGGGATGGCGAACTCGTATGCGATTTTAGGGGCTTTCGTGGCGGTTTTCGGGCAAAATTTACAGGGCCTGCTGCAAACTCCTCCCGCGCTGATCCTAACCTCGCTCATATTCGCCGCGCTCGCGTTTTCGATGTTTGGATTTTACGAGATCCGCTTGCCTGCGCGCTTTCAAAGCTTCTTAAATAGCAAAAGCGAAAATGCTGGCGGCTTGATCGGAGTTTTTTCGATGGGGCTTATCTCGGCGCTCGTCGTATCGCCGTGCATCTCCGCTCCGCTTGCGGGCGCGCTCGTTTACATCGCGAGCAGCGGCGACGTTCTGCTGGGCGCGGCGGCTCTTTTTGCGCTGGGGCTCGGAAGCGGCGCGCTACTGCTTGTGGTGGGGCTCGGCGGCGCACTGCCTAGACCCGGAGCTTGGATGGAGGCGGTACCTAAAATTTTCGGCTTTTTGCTGCTTTTTACAGCGGTGTGGATTTCGCGCACGCTCATCGGCGAAAATTTAAGCCTGCTGATTTACGCGGTTTTAGGCGCGATTTTCGCAGGATTTTTGGGGCTGTTTGACGGCGGCGCGAGCGGGATCAAGCGCGCTTTGGCCCTTGTAATCGCGCTATATTCGGCGCTGCTGCTTGCGGGCTTTGCCAGCGGTGCGAAAGATTTTTCCAGGCCGCTTGGTAATCTAATCCCGCAAAGCACGAGATATTCCAGCGGTGGCCCCGGCGGCGAGAGTTTGCAAGCAGGCGAAATTTCTCGCGCTAAAAATTTAAGCGGCGCGCATTTTTCGTTTGTGCGCGATCTGGCGCAGCTGCGTGGCGAAATAGAAAATTCCAAAAAGCCCGTGATAGTCGATTTTTGGGCTAGCTGGTGTAAAAATTGCGAGCAGAGCGAGCGAGCGTTCGCAGATCCCGCTCTTACGGGCGCTCTTGATAAATTTAGCCTTTTAAAGATCGATCTTAGCGAAGATAGCGAGCAAAATAGAGCGATAAAAGCGCATTTCAACGTATTCGGTCCGCCTACGATTCTGTTTTTTAAAGAGGGCGCCGAGATTGCGAACCTGCGCCAGATCGGCAGCGTAAATTCCGAAAAGCTGGCCGAAATTTTAACCGAAATTTAGTGAAATTTAGATAGATTTCAAACAAAATTTAGTTTTAAGGATTGCGCGATGATAAGCAAAAATAGGGCTACGAAAGAGACCAAAATCGAGCTTGAGCTTGAGCTTTACGGGCGCGGCGCGGCGCAGATACAAACGGGCATCGGTTTTTTTGATCATATGCTTAGCGCGTTTGCCAAGCACGCGTGGATCGATCTGAACCTGCGCTGCGAGGGCGATTTGCAGGTCGATTTTCACCACAGCGTCGAGGACTGCGGCATCGTGCTCGGAAGCGCGATCAAAGAGGCGATCTATCCCGCGCAAAACATCGAGCGCTTCGGCGATAGCGTCGTCGTGATGGACGAAGCCGCCGTAAACGCCGCGCTTGATTTTTCCAACCGCGCGTTTTTGGTATTTGATTGCCCGAGCCTAAAGCGCGGTAAGATCGGCGAATTCGACGCTGAGCTCGTGGAGGAGTTTTTCCGCGCTCTGGCTTTCAATGCAAATTTAACGCTGCATCTATGCCAGATCCGCGGCGAAAATCTGCACCACGTTGCAGAGGCCGCGTTTAAGGCGTTTGCCGTCGCATTCCGTCGCGCGATAAGTATCAACGAGCGTGCTGGCGTGCCTAGCACTAAGGGCGTTTTATAGCGGTAAATGCGCGCTAAATTTAGCAAAATTAGCAATTCGCGGTTTTGAAATTTTATCGGCGTTTGAAATTTTACTCTCGCGCTCGCTTAAAATCCGCGAAATTCCGTCTTTGCTCGGGCGAGGATCGCCGCTTTATTAAGAGTTTGCTCTAGGCGCATTTGCGCTTGCGCTCTTGCTTGACGGGCGTGTAAATTTAATCGGCGCGCTAAAATGCCGCTTTGTACATTAAAAATTTAAAGGTAAAAATGAATATTTTCGGATCGCTTATGGAGATTTTAAATGTGCTGTTTTTGATCTGCTTTGTTTGGCTCATCGCGTGTTTGATTAAATTTATCAGATCAAAAAACGAGTCGGAGCGCCATAAAAGAGATAAAAAATTTCTAATTATTTCGGTGGTTGCGTTTTTGTGTACTTTCGCTCCGCTGGTATATTTTGAGTGGCTGCCGGATCTGTTCATCTCGATCTCGGTTTTGATCGCGCTGCCGATAATTTCGTTTATTTTCCTCATCGTGTATTTAATAAAATTTATTAAATCCGCTAAAAGCGCGCCCGAGCAGCGCAGAAAGATTAGAAATCTCCTGATTCTCTCTGCGTTTTTATTCATAATCTTTTCAGCCGCCTTAATGGGCTTTTTATGGCTGCTTAACAGCGCTCTTTCGCATATGTGAGGCACAAAATGAGCGATGAAATTTTTCAAAAAACGATCGCCGTAATATTTACGGCTTGGGCGATTAGCGTTTGTGCGCTAGTCGCAGCGGCGCTGTATCTGCAGAGCAAATGCTCGATCATCTCATATATCGCAAACGGAAACTAAGATGAAGCGTGCAATTATCGCCATTTTTCTGGTGTTTATCTTAGCGGCTTTCGATTTTGCGTTTTACCGCCTCGTCGTGAAGCGATACGTAAATCAAAGCAGCGCCGAGATGCAGGCCAAATCGATCGAGCTGCATAAATTTCTGCCGTTTGAGCAGGGCTCGCAGATCGTGCGGGTTAGCTCTAGCTTAAAACTTAGCGGCGATCTGCCGATAATCGACGGAGCAGCGGCTTTGTATCCCGTCTTTTCGGCATTCGTCGCGGCGAGCTATCCTAAGGAAAGCGTGGAATTTGACGGGCAAAATTTCACGAGTGCTAGCAGGCTTAAATTTAGCAATACCCGCGGCGCGTACAAGGCCATAAGCGACGGCGAGGCGGATCTTATTTTCGTCGCAGCCCCTTCGAAGCAGCAGCTTGATTATGCGCGCGAAAAGGGGGCAAACTTGCGCTTCGTGCCGATCGGGCTGGAGGCGTTCGTCTTTATCGTAAATTCGAATAACAAAGTATCTAATTTAACCGTGGATCAGGTGCGGGGGATCTATTCTGGGGAGTTTGACGATTGGTCGCAGCTCGGCGGCGAGCGCATGCGAATAGATGCCGTGCAGCGAAACGCAGGTAGCGGCAGCCAGAGCGCGTTTTTGAAATTTATGGGCAAGACGCAGCCTAAGCGCAAGATCACAGGCTTTTTCGGCAGCGCAATCGGCTTTTCGTTTCGCTATTATGTCGAGGGGATCGTGCAAAACGACGGCGTGAAGATGCTTAGCCTAAACGGCGCGTATCCGAACAAAGAAAATATCGCTAGCCGCAAATACCTGCTCGTAGCCGAAATTTACGCGGTTTACGATGAAAATAACAAAAACGAAAATATTCGCATCTTGATAGATTGGATCCTTTCGCCGCAGGGGCAAAGCATCATCGAAAATAGCGGCTACGTGCCGATTAAGGGCTAAGATCGCAGCTTAAATTTATACGGCGTTTGCCAAAAATTCAGCCAAATTTCGTTAAAATCACAAAATTTCAAAAAACGGAAAACGAAGTGATAAAGATCATATTTTTAGACGTAGACGGCTGCCTTAGCGACGGCGGGCTGTACCATTCAAACGGCGGCGAAGAGATGAAGAAATTTAACGTAAAAGACGGGTTTGGCATCCAGGAGTGGCAGCGGCTGGGGTTAAAGGTCGCGATCATCACCGGCAAAAGCTCGCAAATCGTCGCGAACCGCGCGCGAGAGCTAAAGATCGATACGCTCTTTCAAGGCGAAAAAGACAAACGCGCAAGGGCGGAGCAAATTTTAAAAAATTTTAACATAAGCTTTGAGGAAGCTGCCGCGATCGGCGATGATATAAACGACGCGAAGCTTTTAAATGCGGTCGCTATCAGCTTCAAGCCCGCCGATGCGCTAAGCACGCTAAAAGCGGACGTCGCGCTAAGCAAAAACGGCGGCTGCGGCGCAGTGCGCGAGATGATCGAAATACTCGTCGATAAAAACGGTATGCGCGAAGAGTGGAATAGCAAATGGCTGTAGTTTCGCAAGCGCGCGCGAGGGGCAAAATTCTGCGCAGATCAAAAGGAGCCGAGCGATGGTGATAAAAATTTTCTACGTCGCGATTGCGATCTTTTGCGTCGCGATGGTGTTTCTAAGCGTGCAGACGCCGTATTTTAGCGATATGTTTAGGCAGGATCTAAGCATTGCGAATATGGAGATGAAAAAGATCGTAGATTATCAGATCGGCGAGCGCGTGGATGCTAAATTTACCGCAGATAGCGGCACGCGCTATAAGGATCGCGACGAGTTTGTAAATTTTAAAGCCGAGGAGATTAGCGCGGATCTAAATCACACTTTGGTTTCAAAGACTGCGACGCGTGCCGGCGAGCTGATAAAATTTACCGGCGACGCGCATTATATCAACACGGACGGCTTTGATTACACGGCGCAGGAGATCATCTACGATACGAGCAGCAAGATCGTCCGCTCCGACGTGCCGTACGTGCTGCGCCAAGGCGGCGATCGCATCACGGGTGCAAGCATCAGCTACGATACTAAAACCAAACAAACAAACTCAAAAGGAATCCACGCATGGTATTTAATAAAAGATCAAAACTCCACGAACTAATACTTTCAGCCGCGCTAATTGCGGGCTTTGGCGCGACTACTCTTAGCGCCGCGCAGGAGCAGGTCGAAGTCACGGCGGATAATTTTTTTGCCGACGAGATCAAGCAGATCAGCGTGCTGACGGGCAACGTCCGCATCAAAAAGGGCGCTTACGATACGCTAAATTCCGACAAAGTGACGATCTACTTCGACGCCAAGCGCCAGCCTACCAAATACGTCGCGACGGGAAACGCAAATTTTAAAATTTTACTTAATCAAAAGCATTACGATGGCAAAGGCGGCGTGCTGACCTATGATCCGACTATCGAGGCTTACACGCTTGAAAACAACGCCTATCTGCACGAAGCCGAGACCAAAAAGGAGGTTTACGGCGATAAGATCATCGTAAATCGCCAAAAGGGCACCTACGAAGTAAAGAGCGGCGGCGGCGAGAAAAAGCCCGTGCGTCTGATATTTCAGGTCGAAGATCAAAACAAATGATCTATCCTAGCAGCGCGCAGTTTATCACCTCCGCCGCAAATATCGCGGGCGCGCCCGAATTTGCGATGAGCGAAGTGGCGTTTTTGGGGCGTTCCAACGTCGGTAAAAGCAGCCTAATAAACGCGCTTACCGGGCGCAAAAATCTAGCCAAATCAAGCTCGACGCCGGGCAAAACGCAGCTGATAAATTTTTTCGAGGTTAAATTTAAACAAAAGCTTGCCGCAGACTCGGACGGCTCGCAAAATGAAACATCGCCTGATCTAGCAAGCAAAGAGGCTTTAAGCTCGGGTGCGAATTGCGCGCGGGATCACGCGAATGTTATGGTGTCTGAGCTAAATTTAAAGCAGGATGCTATTTTAAATTTAAAAAGCGTTTCGGCGGATTTTGGATCGGATCGCGAGGTGGATCTTGCGGCAGGTCTCGCGTCAAATTCCGTGCAAAGCTCTGAATTAAATTTTACAGGCAGATCCGCGCTAAGCTTAGCGGGCAACCCCGCTTTTTCCGATCTTGCGAGCTTGGGGGAAAATATCTCTTTGATCTTCGTGGATCTGCCGGGGTTTGGATACGCTAAGGTTTCTAAAAAACTGCATTATATCTGGCAAAAAAATCTCGACGAATTTATCAAAGAGCGCCTAAATATCAAGCTTTTCGTCCATCTCATCGACGCGAGGCAGTTTGATCTTGCGATAGATAAAAATTTGCAAAACTATCTCGCTAGTTTTCTGCGCGGCGATCAAAAGGTCGTGAGGCTCTACACCAAAGCCGACAAGCTCAACCAAAGCGAGCGTGCAAAGCTTTTAAGGTACGATCCGCAGGCGGTTTTGGTCTCTACGCTAAAGGGCAGCGGGCTGCAAAAAGCACGCGAAATCATCGTGCGCAGGGCGTTTGGATTATGAAATTTCTAAATTTAAATACGTTAAATTTTGCGGCGCAGAATTTCAAAATAATTAAATTTAGAGGATATAAAATGCGCCGCCAAGATCGCGCAAAGATTAGGGAAAATTTTAGATGATACGGCTAAAAAAGGCGCGCCTTTGCGACATTTCGCGTATGCAGGAGCTCGTAAAAGAGGAGGTGCAAAACGGCGTGATCTTGCCGCTTGAAAGCGATGAGATCGCATCAAATATCCGCTCATACGTGCTGGCGTTCGGCTGCGATTCTAAGGCGGATACGAGTTTTGATTCCAAGGAAAATTTGAGTTTTGATTCTAAAGAAAATTCCGATTTAAATTTAGCCAGGAATTCCAATTCAAATTTAGCGCGCAATTCGGATTTAAATTTAATCCAAAGCTCCGCAGAAAATTTTGCCGAAATTACTTCTGAAAATTCCGCCGAAAATGCCGCGAGTAATTTTGCGCCGCAACGAGCTACGCCGCAAAGCGAAGCGCAAGCTGGTAAAGAGCAAATTTTACGGAGCGAATATTCACAAAGCGCGGGCGTTTCTCAGACCGAACGTTCGCAGCCCCACGAATCGCAGTGCTTAAAAGAAGCCGAAATTTTAGCGGGCTTTGCTTCGCTTAAAATTTTTAACGCAGATCTTGCCGAGGTGCGCTCGCTCATCGTCGCTCCGCAGTTTCGCAGGCGCGGCATTGCCAGAGCTATCGTAAATGAGCTGCTCGGTGAAGCGAAATTTTACGGGCTAAGAAGCGTATTTACGCTCACCTATCAAAAGGAATTTTTCGAGCGGCTGGGGTTTACCGAAATCCCAAAGGACGAGCTGCCCGCGCAAAAAATTTGGGCCGATTGTATTAAATGCAAAAAGTTTCCGGTATGCAACGAAATCGCACTTATCTATACGTTATAGCGGATACGCTTTTTAGCGCGGGAGTTCTTTTTTACCTGCTTCTAAGTGCGGTGTATAGGGGACTGCCGCCGCTGATCGGATTTTTTTTCACGGCGATGGTGGTGCAAAAATATGAAAACGACGTTAAATTTAAAAAGTTCGGCTTTACCTGGTTTTTCTCTATTTTTTATCTATTTTGCGCCGAGCAGATCCACGGATTTAACCTATTTAGCGTGGCTATCGCGTATTGTATATTTTATTTCGTGGTCTATGAAAACTCATTTAAATATATTAAATTTAGAAATTTTTTGATCTGCTTTTACGTGATGATTAGCTATGTTTTGGTCTTTGTGGTGAGCAACGCGATCTCGGCGATCAAAAAGAGCGAGTATCTGCCCCTAAGCGGCGAGTATTTAAATTACATCGTGATTGAAATTTTGCTTGCTCTGCTCTTTTTTAAGGGGCGGTTGGTATGAGGCTGAAGTTCGTATTTGCTTTCGTGATACTATTTTTTAGCATGCTTTTGGTTAGAATTTATTATCTTTCGATCAAATCGAACGAATTCTACGAGCAGGTCGCTAAAAATAACGTCATCTCTACCGAATATATCCCGCCGGTGCGCGGTCAAATTTTAGACGCCAAAGGCCGCCCGCTCGCGATAAACAATCTCGGCTTTTCGCTATCCATCGCGCCGCATCTAAAAGACGCCGCGCTGCAAAGCGAGCTAAATAATATCTCGCGCTACTTCAAAGATCTCAATGTCACCGCGATGAGCAAGAGCTACAAGGACGCGAATTCCGCTTATAATCAAGACTTTATCGAAGTCGTGCCGTTTTTGGACTACAACGCCACGATACAGCATTTCGCGAGCTTGAGCCTGCACGAAAATATTAAAATTTCGCCCGCTTCGCAGCGCTTCTATCCTTACGGCGCGCTTGCTTCGCACATCATCGGCTACGTCGGCCGCGCCAATAAAAAAGATATTCAAAACAACCCCCTAAGCGCGCTTACCGGATACAACGGCAGAAGCGGCGTCGAGGGGTATTATAACGAGCTTTTGCAGGGCAGCAAGGGCGAGCGCAAGACGAAGGTTACGGCGCTAAATCAGGTCGTAGAGGAGATTTCGATGCAAGAGCCCAGCAGCAGTGAAATTTCGCTTACCATTGATCTTGAGTTGCAAAAATACCTCGAGGAAATTTTTAAAGATAAAGACGGCGTAGCGATCGTGATGGATCTGCGCGACGGCGCTATCATCGCGGCGGGCAGCTTCCCCGAGTACGATCTAAACACCTTCGTGGGCGGAATTTCACAGGCGCAGTGGGACGAGCTGATAAAAGATCCGCGCCATCCTTTTACGAATAAGCTCGTAAACGGCCTCTATCCGCCGGGCTCTGTAATCAAGATGGCAGTGGGGATGAGCTTTTTAAACAGCGGCAAGATCAACGAAAACTGGAGCGTGTTTTGCAGCGGCGCGATAGAGCTTGGAGGGCGAAAATTTCGCTGCTGGAAGAGCTGGGGTCATGGCCGCGTGAGCCTAGTAGAGGCGATTAAAGGCAGCTGCGACGTGTATTTTTACGAAGGCTCGCTGCTAGTGGGGATCGACTACATGTCCGCGTATCTGCAGCGTCTGGGGTTTGGTAGTAAAACAGGCGTCGATCTACCCAATGAGTTTGTAGGCACGATGCCTAATAAGGCCTGGAAAATGCAGAAATTTAAGCGCGCGTGGTATCAGGGCGAGACGGTCAATGCCTCGATCGGCCAGGGCGACGTGCTCGTCACCCCTATGCAGGTGGCGAAAAACACCGCGCAGATCGCCTCGGGCAAGGCTATCACGCCGCATTTTTTAAAAAGCATCGACGGCAAGCCGGTGGAATTTACCCCCACCGAGCTTTTCACTCCGAAAGAAAAGGCGCAGCTGCCCCTCGTGAGGCGCGGGATGTATGAGGTCGGCAACAACCCAGACGGAGGCACCGCCTACAAGCTCATCCATACCGCAGTAGTGCCTCTAGCGGTCAAGACGGGCACCGCGCAGGTCGTGGGCATCTCTCAGACCGCCAAAAAGCGAATGAAAGAGGCCGATATGGACTACTTCCACCGCTCGCACGCCTGGATGACGAGCTTTGGTCCTTACGACAAGCCGCAATACGCCGTAACAGTGCTCGTAGAACACGGCGGCGGCGGCGGAAGCGCGGCGGGTCCCGTAATAATGCAAATCTACGAAAAGCTCGTCCAGATGGGCTACATCGACGCCAACGCAACGACTATCAAAGACAGCGCAAAGAAAACGAAATAGGCGGAATTTAAAATTATAAAATTTTAGAATTCTGCTCGTCCTTTGCTTGCTTTAAATTTTAAAATTTTATGCAGCCCGGAGGAGATAGAATTTTATTTAGCCTTTGCCTGCTTTAAATTTTAAAATTTAGCGTAGCACAGAGGCTTTGAAATTTAGAATTTTACCCGTCCTTTGCAGACTTTAAATTTTAAAATTTAGAGTAGCAAAAGACCTTGAAATTGGGTAGGGCAAAGCGATTTTAAATTTTAAATACATTATATATTAGCGCATAGGCAGATATAAATATATCGTAGTATAATCCGAGAATTAAATTTTAAGGAGGAGAGAATGGCGTTTGTAGCAGAATATATTTCTAAAGAGGATATTAAGAAATATGATATTATAAATC